>Ga0310691_10008453_pt1 | contig 10557 bp, 9 predicted proteins | sample 176DNAGHGlowgp2_FD_203887 | JGI IMG/M metagenome (GOLD analysis project Ga0310691, IMG submission 203887) | Sheep rumen microbial communities from Palmerston North, Manawatu-Wanganui, New Zealand - 1766 DNA GHGlow gp2 (v2) (version 2) | ecosystem: Host-associated > Mammals > Digestive system >... | reverse complement strand
ATTCCGCCCCCCATATCAGTTGGTTTGTTGTCATCACGAGATGGGGACAATGGAAGAAGATTTCCGAACGGCTTACTTCCCTACGGATCCGACACTTCATTCCGTCGTCTTACAACACACTTGTGTTTTTCAGGACGGAGAAGAAGCAGGCATTGGACCTGGTCAATGCGGGAGAAGTAAAAGGCCGTTTCATCGTGGACCACGGCACCCGGGCCATTCTGGAGGTGCCCGAAAAGCAGATGGAAGCCTTCATCAAGGTCGTATCGGAATATCCGGACACGCCCGTGACTTCAGAATTCCCTATTACGAAAGGAACCCGTGTACGCGTTGTACGTGGGCCTTTAAAGGGTATTGAAGGTGAAGTGGAGGAAACCCCGAACGGGGTTCAGCTGATTGTAGCGATCCAGTCGCTGATCTGTGCGAAGATTACAATCACCCGGACGGATGTAGTGCCTATAGATACCCCTTGAGCTTACGCCAGACGTACTGGCTTACACGGGCGAAGGGAGACCAGATAACCTCGCGGGGGTAGTAGCGGAGATTGGAGAAGACACGGTGGTTCTTTCGGCGGAATTTGGCCCATCTGGTTTCCCCTTCAAAGGTATAATTCCGCTTGTCCATGACGCCGAAATTGCCCATGGCGAAGGAGTCGTTCACAAGCTTTTTGCCATGTTTTTTGTCGGGAGGGCACAAAAGATATTCATCCTCCAACCCAAAACTGTACCACATAGCGGTCATCAAGCTGGCCGTAAAGCGTTTCATACCCAAACGCTTCAAGGTTTCCATAACCGGGGCGCGGTCAGACGGAGCCAAGTTCTTCAAGATAAAATAATAATCCATCATTTGCCGCATTCCGAGGCCGCCTTCCAAATAATGGCGGAACATATGGGCCATGCAGAATACTGCATTGAACTTGGCGTCAGGATAGGTGATGGGAACGTCTTCACGAATCGGAGAATTCCGCTCGAAAAAACGCTGCAAGCGGGCGTTTGAGAATGGATTGTACATCTTGCTGGGATGGAAATGGATTTCCACTTCCGTATCCAAGAAGATGCCCGCCTTGCATTCCTGATAGATGATGTCGTAGATGTTGATCTCGGCATCTCGGAATGTGCGGATGATCTCGTCTCGGTCGCCAGCAATCCAAAGGTCGATGTCGCCGCACATCCTCCTTTCCGGGTTAGTATACAGATGCGACAATCCCGTCCCTTTCAGGATGCAGCCATGTAAGCCCAAGCGCGTCAACAATGCCCCCAGCTCGCGAACATGATCTTCATGAGTTTGATATATCCGAGCAATCTTGGCCGTTTTTTCATCCCAATCCTTCAGAATATCCTCTGGCGGCAACTGATGCGCTGGAAGCCGATGGACGCCTTCGTTCAAAGGCCCCACCAACGCCTGCCGATGCGCCAGATGATACAAATACTTCCAATCCCTCGGGGTCGGGTCTTTCTCCAAAGAAGACTCCCGTCCCAGCGAGATCAGAAGCAAATTCCGGAAAGGATGCATGGACTATCTGCGGTCGTCCCAGCCGAAAGGATGGTGCGACAAAGGTAACTTGGCAAGCGGATGATAATCACCGACCAGGCCGATGGGGGTGGCATTGCGAATCTGGCTCACGATCTCGATGCAAGGGCGAGCCTCGCCAATACGGAAACCATTGCCAGCAAGAATCTGTCGATAACTCTCCGTATGAAGCTCGGTGAAGCCCTGAGAGAACTCGAATTCACTACCATCAATGGACAGGGTTCGATAAGTGCGCTTTTCTCCTTGGACTGCATTCTCCGGCAGGCAATCGGCATTAATGCTCAGGAAGTAGCGCACACGCGCTTTCTTGAGGCCGAGATAGCCCGCCACCCGGTCGAAACTCATCACATGGACGATGTTCTCCTGCACGGGGCCGAAAATCCACTGGAGCATGTCGTAGAAGTGCACGCCGATGTTGGTGGCGATACCGCCGCTCTTGTGGACATCACCCTTCCAGGAAGTGTAATACCACTTGCCCCGAGAGGTGATGTAAGTCAAATCAACATCATACACCTTATCCGCAGGGCCTTCGTCTACCTTCTTCTTGAGAGCGACAATCGCCTCGTGCAAGCGGAGCTGGAGGATGTTATATGCCTTATGGCCAGTTTCCTCCTCAACCTTTTGGAGAGCGTCAATATTGTAAGGATTCAAGACCACCGGCTTTTCACAAATAACGTCACAACCCAAACGTAAACCATAACGGATGAATGCATCGTGCGTATAATTGGGCGTGCAGATGCTCATCCAGTCCAGCGGTCTGTCGCTTTGCATCTGCTTGGAACAGAAACGATCGAAAAGTTCGTGTTCCGTGAAGAAGGAACACTCCGGGAAGAAACTGTCCAGTCGGCCGACGCTGTCAAAGCGGTCATAGGCGGCCAAAAGGTCATTCCCCGTATCCTTGATTGCTTTTAAATGACGGGGGGCGATGTAACCCGCCGCACCTATCAATGCAAAATTTGCCATATGCTATGCTTCCTTTTCTTCCGACTCGGACTCATTGTCCTTATGATGATGCCGATGATGCTTTTTCTTCTTTCCATCCTCATCGTCATTGGCATAACCGTAGCCATAGCCGTAACCGTAACCATAGCCATAGCCGTAGCCATAACCATAGCCGTAACCAGCGCCGTAACCGTAACCATAGCCACCGTATCCCTTATGCTTCTTGAGTTCGATGCCGTTCAAGATGATCATCATGTTCGGGAACTGGTTGTTGTCCTTCAACTCCTGCAGGTCGGGCAGCATTCGCTTGTCAACGAGCTTGGAACGGAGGATGAACACGGTCACATCCGCAAACCGACGAAGGATTGTAGCATCGGCAACAATTCCGGCAGGGACGGCGTCAATGAGGATGATATCGTACCGTTCCTTGAGGATGTCCATCAAATTGTCCAGCCGCTTGCTGGAAAGGAGTTCGGCCGGATTCGGCGGCAGCGGTCCGGAAAGGATGGTATCTACGCCGGGAGCGAAAACGTCATGGGAGATGATGCTTTCAAAATCATCTGTTTTGCCAGATAGATAGTTCGACATACCGGTCAACTTACGGGAAGCGATATTGTGAGTGAGTGTCCCCTTACGAAGGTCCAGGTCCAACAAAATGACCTTCTTCTCCACCTGAGCAAGACTCGCGGCCAAATTGGTTGTAAGGAACGTTTTACCGGATCCAGCCATGAGGGAGAGGAACAGGTATGTCGTAGATTTCTGACCCGGGATACGAGTGAATTCCACATTGCTTCGCAAAATGCGGAAAGCCTCCGTAAGCGCATCTCGTCCCTTATCGATCACCACAAGTTCACGATCATCCTTCTTCTCTTTCGCGGGAATCTCGCCCAGTACCGGGATATCGGTGTACGCTTCCACATCCTTGCGGAACCGGACCTTGGTATCCAGCAGGCGGCGGAAGACAAAGACGAGAATCGGAATGAGCAAGCCGATGAGGATGCCGATAAGGACATTTCTCTTTGAATTCGGAGAAATCGGGGCCGTATTCACGCGGGCCTTGTCAATGACCTTTGCGTTTCCGGTAAGAGACGGCTGGCTGATGAGCATCTCCTCACGGCGGCCCAGAAGGGTCAGATACAACTGTTCCTTGATTCCCTGGACGCGGGCGATATTGTCAATATACAATTGACCACCAGGAACTTGACGGATCTTGTCCGCGGCAACCTGCCCGAGGGCCTGGACACCTCCGATCCGTTGTTGGACAGAACCGATATACGCCGTGAGCAGTTGGGCCAGATTGCTTTTCAACGTGCTCATCTCCAAGTTCATGTCCTGGACAACCGGATTGTTGGTCGTTCCGGATTCCTTATACTTGTCCAGTTTGAGGACCAGTTCATTGAAACGGCGGATCGTCCCCTGGATATGGTCATCATTGATATCCACCGTGACCGGGAAAAGCTTGTTCTCCGTATTGGATGCCGTCAGCCCCAACAGATATTGAGCATGGGATATCTGGGCGTTCAGTTTCTCGATCTCTTCCTGCGACTCGATACTCTGGTTCAGATAGGACTTGCCATAGTCATTGAGATTCAAGATCTGATTCTCACGCTTGAAACTGGCAATCTGCGACTCTTGCGCACCAAGATCCTTGTCCAGCTGAGAGATACGGTCATTGATATATTCGGATGTCTGACGGATAATCTCCTTCTTTTCCTCAATGGTATTCTCGTTATAGACATTGATCATTTCATTGAGGATATCCGCAGCACGCTGGGGAGAAGTGTCATGGAGTGACAGGTTGATAATACCGTCGGAGGTGCTGTTTCGACTGACATTCACCTTATAACGATACATTTCTGCAATACTGTGGATGCTTTGATGCTTGACCGTGATCGGATTATCGTAGAAATGCTCCCGAAGCGCCCAGGTCGGCTTGACGGAAACACGTCCGAGACTTGTGGAAACGGTGTCTCCCAGATGCCCTTGCACCGGCTCAAACTCACCGACCTGGAGCACGAAAGTGGAGTCCTTCTTCACCGTAACGACCGCCGTCGCATAATCGTTTTCATTGATGTCAAGCATCTTGACAAGAATCGGAGTCTCCTTGTACAAATCCTTTATCCGCTTGATCAGTTTCGTCTGAATGGAATAAGAAGTTCCCAGATCCAGACGTTTCGCCACCTCCAGCATCGGAGTTTCCGAACGAAGGACGATGATTTCATCGTTGATCGCATTCATGGTGATGGCGATACGGCGGTTGGTAATGTTTTCAAGCATGCTGCTGCCACTCTCCAACCGATTCCGCGTCACGGAATTAAGCCGGATGCTTGCATGGCTTTCGTAGATCCGGTCCATCCGGTCGCTCCAATAATAGGCGATACCGCCACATACCAATGCGCACAAAACCAACCAATGGAGGTTCCGGAGAATCGTAAAGAAAATATCCTTCCCGGAGAGGGAATTCGCATCTTTCTTCTCAAGGAAAGAAAGATCGTCGCTTTCTCGCTTGTTTATGGCCATGGGACTGAACTGCTCGATTTATTTGCTACGGTAATACGAAACGATGAAATAGGTAGATATGAGTCCGGTAATCGTACTCACAGCTGAAAGAATCGTACTCACGTTAGAAAAAGACTGTTGGAAATTTCGATAACCGGTATTCTGTGTAATGATGAAATCATTTTGCTGAAGCATGAAGAATGGATCCTTGAAAACATTGGAGGAACGGGGATCAAGATATCTCGAAACCATCTTTCCATCAACCTCTCGCATAACCATGATCTTGTTGCGATTCGTATAAATGTTCATGTCACCGGATAAAGCAAGGGCTTCTAAAAAAGTACAGCGCTCATTCGGAACCGTAATCGCCTTACCGCCATTGGCTCCAAGAAAAAAGACCTTGAAATTGCGGAAACGGACCATGACATACGGATCGCTGATATAACCGCCGGCGATCAGAAGATTCTTCACTTTTTCCTGAAGATTCAACCGGGTCAGACCGGCCGCATGAATCGTACCTAATACAGGTAACTCAATATTACCATATTGATCTACAAGGTAGGCAAGGCCTGTGCCTGTGGTATAAGCAGTATTGGTATTACGCAGATTGAATGGCCTTGCCAGATCAGTATCGAAACTGGAAATGATGACATCCAACTCATCGTAGGGGCTGATTACCGCTTCAAACTTGTTCTCCAGTTCAATCTGGGTATTGTGCTTCATATCCTGGAGATAGGCAATCTTCCTATTGGTTACGCAGGAAACTGCGGACAATGCCGCCAGGGCAATGGCCATCCATGTGCTGATTCGAATCTTCATATTGAGCATTCTTTTAACGAACCTACAAATATAACTATTAATTTCAACTATTTAAAAACTAAACTTCAAGATAATCCAGAATCTCAGTCAAAATCGTCTCTGAAGCATGGCCATCGCCAAATAGAGCAGGGAAAACAGGTGTTGTCCCTACCAACTCTTCATAGGCGGCGACAATCCGCTCAGGGTCGGCATCTGCGATTATGCCTGCACCATGCTCGACAATCTCCACCCACTCCGTTTCGGGACGGAGAATCACGCAGGGACGTTCAAAGAAGAAAGATTCCTTTTGAACACCACCACTGTCCGTCATGACAATCCGTGCATTCTTTTCCAATACGATAATGTCGAAGAAGGAGGCGGGAGGAATGATTCTTACCCGGGGTGAAGACATCAGCCTGCCATACAAGTCGGGTTGTAACTGTTTTTCCAAAAGGCCCCGGGTCCGAGGATGAAGCGGGAAAACCAGGTCGATGGAATCCCGGTCTGAGATGGCAAGAAGGGACGAGACAATGGAAGTCAGTCGATCGGAATCATCCGTATTGTTGGGGCGATGGATCGTCGTAAGGATATATGAACCGGGGGCAACGTCAATGCGGGAAAGGATATCCGACTTCCGTTCCGCCAGGGATGCGTAATACATGCTGTTATCATACATGACATCGCCGCTGTTCACAACCACCCTGCCCTTTCCATTGATGAACCGCGAAGGAGAATTCCGGAAACCTTCCCGCTCAAGGTTTTTCACACCCGTCTCGGTAGGCGAGAAACAGACGGAAGACAACTGGTCGCAAACGATCCGGTTAATCTCTTCCGGCATGGTCATGTTGAAAGAACGAAGGCCGGCTTCGACATGAAACACCGGGACATGGAGCTTGGAGGCAGCAATCGCCCCTGCTAGCGTCGAATTGGTGTCGCCATAGAGGATGATGCCATCGAACGGTTCGTTCATCAAGACTTCCTCGATGCCGGCAATCATCTTTGCCGTCTGGACACCGTGACTGCCTGAACCTACTCCGAGATTGTAATCCGGTTGAGGAATGCCCAGTTCATCAAAGAAGACCTGCGACATATTGGCGTCATAATGCTGGCCGGTATGAAGAATCTTCTCCTCAATCCTGTCGGAAAAATGATTCCGGACAGCACGGGAGATGGCTGCCGCCTTGATAATCTGAGGCCGCGCCCCGATGACGGTCAGTAGTCTGATCATAGTTTGAAATATAACATCGTTCCTCCGTAAGAAAGACCTACCCCGAAGCCGCAAGCCATGACCTTCATCCCGGATTGGACGAGTCCCTGGTCCAGACAGTCTTTCAGGCTGATCAAGATGGTGGAAGAAACCGTATTTCCTGTATGCTCAAGGTCGATGTGGAACTTGTCTTTCGAAATCCCGCAGATCTTTCGCAACGTGTTCAACATATACTTGTTGGCCTGATGGAAAACATAATAATCGATGTCGTCCTTCTCAAGCCCACTCTTTTCCAGCAGTTGTTTCATCATCGGCGGCACCTTCTCCAACGTAAAGTTGAAAATGGCGCTTCCGTTCATGTACAGATAATCCTCCCGGTTGACATGGCCGTCATCATCCTCGGTCGACAATCCGGTCCGCTCCGGGAAGCGCGCTCCCTGCGTTTTGACGATGAGATTGTCCGCCCCCAATCCATCCGTCCCAAAAACGAAATCTCCGATTTCTGCCAATCCCTTCTCTTTCGAAATCAAGCACGCAGCGGCCCCGTCCCCGAAAATGGTCCGGTTGCTCTTGTCCTCAGGATGAAGGTATTTGGTATACGTCTCCGCCGTCAGCAACAGGACATTGGAAGCCAAACCAGCGGCGATGAGGCCTTTGGCAACCGCCATCCCGTAGATGCAGCCGGAACAGCCGAGGTCATAGTCAAAGGCGCCGGCTGAGGTCGGGATTCCCAACCGATCCTGCAGGATACAGGCGGTCGAAGGGAGGCGATAGTCCGGGCTCTGGGAACATAGGAGGAGGAAGTCGATGTCCGACGGAGAGACCTGATACTCTTCAAACAGTCTCAAGGCCGCCTTTTCGGCCAAATCGCCGGCCGTTTCCGCTTCCCCGGCGAGATGCCTTTCCTGGACACCGACCTTATTGTACACCTTCTCCACGTCCCACTCGGGGAACTCGCGGACCAAATCCTCATTCGTGACAACCCGGTCAGGAAGGTAATACGATATGGCCTTGATGTAGGCGCCCATTATTTCGCAGCGACGAGATTGAACAGGTCCTCGACGGTATTGCAGTGCCGGAGTTCTGCTCCGGTAACCGTCTTGTCATACTCCACCTTCACCATGGCGATGACGGTGAAGGCGATCAACGAACTCCACTCGTCCAAATCTTTATAGACCGTGGTAAGCTCGATGGTTTCGGGATCCGTCTCGTCAAACTGCTCCCTGAACTTCTCCAAAAAATCAGCTGATGTCATAGTTGTTATTTTGTTTTGATTATTAATCCTTTAATGATGTTTTTCACGTTCTGCATAACGAGTTCTTTGCACCAGGCCAAGCCGAAAGGATTCCAACGCTGGGGATGGACTGTCACCATCAAGTCCCTGGGGATACGGTCGGCATGAAGACCGTCAATGATGTCATCCGTGGAGTGGAATACCAGGCCTTTCGCGGCCCATTCATCCTGATACTGCGGAATCTTGTCCCGGACACTGACTTTATAACCATCCCAACGCCGCCCTGTGTCGGTCAGATAGAATGTTGTCGAAAAATCCGTGTCCAGATAAGGCTCATTCTCAATTCCGAGGGTATGGTAATCAAACTTCTTCCATATATCCTTGCTATCGTAAGGAGAGCGGGGACTTCCATGCATGCAGATACTCTTCACCGGAACAAGTTTCCGCAACTCCGCCAAGTTCTTGCAAAAATCCGCATAGGCTGCTTCCACATCGCCGTCGCAGGTTGTCAAGGACTCATAGTGATAGCCAATATCGTGCCCCAGACCAGAAATCGCCCGAATGATCCGTTCATCCCAACTCTCAGGTACGGCCCTGAAATAATAGATGCCATGCAGCCCCATCTCCGCCTCCAGCTGTGCCGTTCGGAGAGAATGATCCGGTAACAAATCCACATCATGGCGCAGGACAAGGGACCGAAAGCCATAAGACTGCAGGGCTCCCAGGAGTTCCTTGTATTTTTCGAGCGTAAAATCCAGACTCATCTCCGGTCAAATCCTATATTTCTTTTTCCGCTCCTGCAACAACCGTTCAAATTCATCCGGGGAATAATTGTTCCGGACCAATTCCGCAATGTCTGCTACGACTTTGGCAGGATTCCCATTGACGACGGTAAAAGGAGGAACATCCTTGCTAACGACACTTCCGGCCGAAACGATGGAGCCTTCCCCGATTTCCACACCGGGAAGGATTGTCACGTTAACCGCAATCCAGGCGTACTTGTGGACGATGACCGGGGCGACATAAGACTCTGAACAGTTGAAATGATAAGCCAAAGGCTTGCAGTGGGCGAGCAGATAATCATTCCCGGAGATCGATGCCCCGTCTTCGACCTTGACAAAATTGGGATAGGGATTATCGACGACCACATTCGTCCCCCAATGGACATTCTTGCCGATCTTGACCCCTCTCTTCCGCTGCAACCATTTGCGGAAACCACCCCAAGGCGCTTTTTGCGCCCAATTGTTGAACCAATGGTCCTTCAGACGGACCAACCCGAACCAGAGGGCGGAACGATATCCATGTTCTATGGCAGAGCGACGGGTGGAATCCCCTAACGAGCCAGACTCATAACGCGGCAATTCCTGCCATTCGAAAGGCAAATAATCTTTCATTGCTTCTTCTTCAGGGGATAAGACTCGATATAGTTGGTCAGGAAATCGGCGAAGTTGATGGATTCGGACAACATCTTCTGCCTTCTGGCCTGGAAAACCGCCTTCCTGTCCTTCATGTTCAACAAGTCCTGCACGGTCTCATAGAGTTTGTCCTCCCGGTCCGGCTTGATACCGAATCCGAGCCGATAGCCGTCCTCCAGTTCGGACAAGACCCCGATCTGGCCGACAAAGTCATTGAACCGGATGAACGGAATGCCCAGCACGCCGGCCTCGATGGCCATCGTCTGACTGTCTCCGAGATACATGTCGGCAAAGGCCATGACATGATGGATGTCCAGCGGGTTGATGGCAATCCGATACTTCTCCAAACGCTCATTCAGCGGCCTTTCCGATGTGATGTAGACATTCCCGTGAGGCTCAAGAAGACCAATCAACTTCAAGGCGATTTCGTTGTTGATTCCCCGGACGCCCGTATCATGGTGTGCCTTCAAGCCGGAAAACCGCATCAGGAAATAAGGGGTGTCCACATCGATATACTTCCGTGCTATCTCCTTGTCAGGGGTGAAATTCTCCGGATGAAGATACCCGAGTTCCTGATAACCATGATACTTTACAGCCTTGTAGTCCCACTTCCCGCAGCTGCAGGAATCCGGACACAGGATGACGGAGGCACCGGGATAAGTCAAGCGGGCATAGAGCGGAACGATGGACGCATCGTCCTCTCCGATATTGATGACGGGAATGTGCCGAAGCGGACCGATCCAGGAATTCTCCACACTGGATCCCGTCAAAATGTCGGGATGGAACTGATTGCAAAAACGATTCATCCGGATGGCTCTTTTCAACAGGCCCATCATGATGCCGAACTTGGAATTGGTTCTCCCCTCCTCCAGGATATTATGATACGGGATCCCCGCATTCTTCAGCAAATCTTCGAGAATATCCTTCTTCTTGAT
>Ga0310691_10008452_pt1 | contig 10557 bp, 9 predicted proteins | sample 176DNAGHGlowgp2_FD_203887 | JGI IMG/M metagenome (GOLD analysis project Ga0310691, IMG submission 203887) | Sheep rumen microbial communities from Palmerston North, Manawatu-Wanganui, New Zealand - 1766 DNA GHGlow gp2 (v2) (version 2) | ecosystem: Host-associated > Mammals > Digestive system >... | reverse complement strand
TAGAAGACCTGCTGCCGCTGGTCGACTTCGACGCCGACTTTCTGTTCGCGTCGCTCAGCTCGCTCGACGTCACCACTATCCTCATGGCACTCAGCGACAGGTACGGCATCCGTCTGGAGGCCACCGACGCCACGCCACGCAACCTCAGAAGCCTCGACAGCATCGTAGCCCTCGTAAAGAGCAAACTCACATGCTAACCCTCGAAGACTACTTGCAACACAACGCACGTCTCTACCCCGACAAACCCGCCGTGGTCTGTGGGGCAGAGACGTGCTCGTATCTGCAACTCTACGACCAATGCCGCGCCCGTGCCGCCGATTTCGCCAGCGACAAGGGCCGGGTGCACCTCTTCCGTGCCTCGCAGACCATCGACTTCGTCACCGACTACATGGCCCTCCACATGGCCGGCGCCGTCGCCGCGCCCCTGGAGCACGACACCCCGCAGCTGTTACTCGACGAAATGGCCGCAAACATCGCCGCCAAGCCCCCTCACCCCTCATCCGGAGAGCCTATCGCCGACGTGCTCTTCACCACCGGCACCACCGGCCGTTCCAAGGGCGTGATGATCAGCCACCGCGCCATCATCGCCAACGCCGAGAACCTCATTGCCACACAGGGCTTCACCCACGACCTGACGTTCATCGTCAATGGCCCCTTAAACCATATCGGAAGCCTGTCGAAAATCTACCCCGTCATCGTCCTCGGCGCCACGCTCTACATCTTACCAGGCATGAAAGACATGAACCAGTTCTTTGAGGCCTTAGACTACAACGCCTCCAAGATGGCCACCTTCTTCGTGCCCGCCACCGTGCGCATGCTCTTGCAGCTCGCCCCCCAGCGCCTGACTTCCTACGCCCATAAGCTCGACTTCATAGAGTGCGGAGGTGCTCCCCTGCCCCATGCCGACATGCTGGCACTCTGCCGCCTGCTGCCCGCCACGCGCCTCTACAACACCTATGCCTCTACGGAGACGGGCATCGTCAGCACCTACAACTACAACGACGGCCGCTGCCTCGCCGGCTGCTTAGGACGCCCCATGCCCCACTCCACCGTCTTCATCACCCCCGACGGCCGCATAGCCTGCCAGGGCGACACCCTCATGAGCGGCTATCTCGGCGACCCGGAGCTCACCGGGGCAGTGCTCCGCGACGGCACCGTCTACACGGCCGACCTCGGACACATCGACGAAGAGGGCATGCTATACATCAGCGGGCGACAGGACGACGTTATCAACATCGGCGGCTACAAGGTAGCGCCCACCGAGGTGGAGGAGGCCGCCCTGCTGCTGCCCGACATCGAGGACTGTATCTGCACCACCACCCCCCACCCCATTACCGGCCAGGCGCTGAAGCTCCTCGTCGTCATGGCCGACGGCCGCCAACTCAACAAGCGCCTCGTGGCACAGCATCTCGCCACCCGCTTGGAGCGCTACAAGGTGCCCATGCTCTACGAACAGGCAGACCATATCAAGCGCACCTACAACGGCAAGCTCAACCGGAAATACTACAAGGAGTCGCGTCAGTCGCACAGCCTCTAGGCGCGCAGTGCCAGCAGGTAGGTCATGCCTTGAGAGAGACGGCGGCTGTCGAAGCCGAAGCGTGGGATGTTCAGCGTGTAGCCGATGGCCTGGAGCGTCAGCCCGCGGGTGTCGCCGCCGCCATAGCGCTGCTTCAGCAGGTCGCTCACCTCGCTCAGCGTCCACCACCGGCCCTCGTCGGCGCCTGCGGGCTTGGCAAAGGTCTGGGCTATCATCTCCTCAAGCCCGTTTACCCGCTGGAAGCGGGCGTTCTCTTCTGTCAGCTCCGCCGTCTCGCGGTCGTCAAGCCAGTAGCGGTGGCCGTCGTTCACCATCTGCCGCAGCTGGGCGTAGAGCTGGCGGTGGTCGATGGTGTCGCTGAAGTCGATGTCGCCGGTGACCTCTGCGCAGACGAAGCGCCGCGAGCCCGTGGGGTCGGTCAGGGGTTTCTGCTCGTTGGTGGTGCCTATGAACGAGGCGTAGCGGCGGTATTGCTTCATGGCCTTGCCGTAAGGCGGGCGGAATTTCACGTCGGCCGTCGAGAGCAGGTATTTCAGCAGCACCTGCTGGCGCTGGGTCACCTTGTCGAACTCGTCGATATTAATCAGTGCAAACGAGGTGAGGCCGAGGTTCAGGTCGGTATCGTTCTTAAACGAGATGCGGTCGTTGTAGTAGTCGCGCAGCTCGGGAGGCAGCAGTATGCGGCAGAAGCTGGACTTGCCGCAGCCCTGGCGCCCTATGAGCAGCGGCACGAGGGCATTGCCCGTGAGCGAGGAGCGCCCCATCCAGTGGGCCACCATGCCCAGCAGCCACGTGCGCAGGTAGTGCTCCCAGTGGGGCTGGCTGGTGGGCACGCGCCGTGCCAGCGGGGCTATGCGGTCCTGTCCGTCCCACTGCGGCAGGCGGTCCAGGTAGTCGTTCACGGGGTCGTACTTCCTGATGCGCGTGGAGTCGATAAAGCGGTCGATGTCTTTGTCCCACGACTTCAGCCCCAGCTCCTTGGCGCGGATGGTCATGTCGTTGCGCGCCTCCTGGTCGAGGTCGCTGAAGGTGAACGCCTCGCCGTTCTTCTCGCGATACTGCGCCACTCCCGTCATCACGTTCTTGCGCATGTCGAAGTTGGCATTCAGGAATGCCTCGGTCTTCATCATCAGCAGCGTGTCCTCGGGGATGCTCTACAGCGAGCGGAACTTATGCTTCTCCTGATACTGGCGCAGGTGCTCCACGGTGTAGACGGCCTGGAAGGTCTTCGCCACCAGCATGGCGTCGGTGTTGAGCACGGGGTGCTCCATGGTCATGGCCTGGGCCACACCCATGGGTATGCCCTCCTCCATGCAGCGCACGGCTATGCGCATCACCAGCTCGGCCTGCCGCTCCTCGTCGGGCAACTCGAAGTATGTGCCCAGCACCTGCTCTAATATAAATAGGTAGTTAAGCCTGTAGGTGCGCTGCTGCGAGCGTCCGGGCAGCAGCACGTCGGCCATGTCTCCAGTCGTGCGCGTGTCGCGCCCTCCCGTGGCCGTCGTCGGGGCATCCTGGGCTTTAGGCTGGCTGACGTAGAAGGGCACGGCCTGCTCGTTCCACACCACGTGGGGGTCGGCACTGAGATAGACGGTGCGGTCGAGGCGCGGCTGCAGCGACTCTATGCTCACGTCGAGCTGGGCGCTGTAGGCCCTGCGGGCCATCTGGTAGAGTCGCTCGTGAAACGGCTCCACGGCCTCGCCGCCGGCGGGCAGGGGTTCTCCGCGACACACCATCTTCACGCTGCGCCCACTGCCGCCGAGGAAGCAGAGCAGCGTCTGCGGCATCTGCCTGGCAGCCTCGCGCAGGGCGATGGCCTCGTCGTAGGTGGCCACGTTGTTGACCTCTACCACCACCAGCCCGTTGTAGGTCAGCATGCGCCGCTCCTTGTTACTGCTGACATACACCGCGGCGAAGCACAGGCGCGGCAGCGTGACGCCGCCGACAAAGTTCGTTGTCACCTGTCCGTCGTCCTGACGGCGTATATTCATCAGGTGGTACAGCTCGCGGACGCGGTGCACCTCGTCTGCCACGTCGCCGTCGGCAATCATGCGCACCACCTCTTTCAGTTCTACACGACTCAGGGTTTCGGTCTTACGATAGGGTTTAATAACGGTTATTTTCATAAGGTTTCCGGTTTTTAGTTCAACAGCGCAAAGATACGAAATTCCGGCGGTTTCACCAAACAAACGCTCCACTTTTTGCTCCGGCATTTTTTTTGAAAAAAAATCGGGCTATCAGCCTACACTACCTACACTAACCATGTAAACAGCTCATTATAAGCGAGATTACAAATTTCTTGCATACACTAAGCCTACACTAAGCCTACACTAAACCTACACCTCGCCGTTTTGTCCAAAAACGTGCGTCGTTTTTCTGTTACAAAGGCTTTGTAACGGTGTTACAAAGCCTTTGTAACGATTTCAGCGCGCCCTGTTAGCGTGCTAACCCCACCTATCCGGCATGTAAAAGTGCAAGTATTTTCTACATAGTGTAGGCTTAGTGTAGGCTTAGTGTATGCTTGTTTTTGCGTAACACGCTGTGTATCAGGCGTGTGAAACGTTTAGTGTAGGTAGTGTAGGTAAAGTACACATAAGATTCTGCCTATTGGTCTTTGACTGAGGCCAAAGCGTCAAAAAAGTTCTTGGCATATATTTCCTTAGCGTATTTTTTCGATAATACGCGTGAAACGCTACCCATATATTCCCGTCCCTCTTTATCATTATAAAGCGACAATATAGCTTCTGCCAGATTGCCAGTAAGGTCGCCCGGGAATGGAATGACGATGGCGTTGTCTTTTGTCACCATTTCCGGAATACCGCCCCGATTTGTGGTGATGATAGGCAGTCCGGCAGCCATCGCCTCAAGCACTGTCGTTGGGAAAGGGTCATCCCATGTAGAGGGTATGACCGCCACGTCGGCCAGTTGGAGATAACCGGGCATCAGTTCGTGCTTTACATAGCCTGTAAACTTGATTCTTCTTTCAAGCTTTGCTGCGCACGACTTAAGTTCGTGGATAAAGGCATTGTCCTTGTCTGCATTGCCAAAGAACGAACTGCCTAGCACCAACAGTTTGATCTTGGGATAGGCCTTTAACATTCTCATGGCCATGATTAGTTCCAGGATGCCCTTCTCTGGAGTTAAGCGACCACTGAAGGCCAGAATGAAATCGTCCTGCTCATAGCCCAGCGATTCATGGCTGAGGGGAATGGCTTCGGAAAACAGAGTCAGGTCGATACCATTGTGCACGCTGACGGTTTTCGAGTCCTTCGGGTCACAAGTCTGCACGCGCTCTCTGATAAAGTCGGAAACAGTGAGAATCATGGATGCACTCTGGTATATTTCTTTTCCGTACGGTGTTGTGCTGTTCAGGAAGTCATTGTGCAGGTGGTATATCAGCCGGGCCTTGGTATTTCCTTGCAGCCCGAGAGCATAGCCAGGACGATTCTCTATGAGGATAGCATCGAAGTCCTGCCGTCGGATAGTCCTTAGTGCCTGCTTGAAGAAGTAGTCTATGCTGTTATGGTAGTAAGAATGCCTGTGGATAATGCCATGAATGCCTTTTCTTACTTTGGAAAGCAGGCTTCTTGTGTCAATGTAATGATAATGGTTGGCTACAGACAGCAATGCCGGATGATTCCTTACATCGGGATGACACACGCTGAATACCGTTATGTCATGCAGTTGATGCTTGTCGTTATATTCCAGAAGATGGTCGACAAGAATCTCTACAGCTCCGCCTTGTACGGCAGGGACGGGCAGGATGCCGGAAGTAAGAATGGCAATCTTCATCTTAAAAGCCTCATCGTCCGCCAAACACCCGGAATCGGACTTGTTAAAACATTGTTTCGTTGACTACAAAGAGTAAAGCGGGGTATCTGGCTTCTGCCTGTCTGTCATTTCGTATTAACACAAACACAGCGTCGGCGACGCATTCCCAAATGTAGTGTCCCCTCACAGAATCCGCTCAAGCCTCCTAAGAGGTGACCCGGCGTGAGTTTGTGGATGCAAAGATACACAATTTATGTGAATTATAAGCCAGAACGAGCAGAATAATTATAAAAGGCCCTAAAATATACCTTAGGGTGTGGATGGAGCGGTCGGACGACAATGTTGGAAAGAAAATGCACGGGAATTTTGGCCGTTTGAAAGAAAAAAGGTATTTTTGCATCGTGAAAGTACGTAATATGGATTAGCAGGTGGGAGATAACGTCAATATAAAGATTACAATGAAATACGACTTCAGCCGGATTCCGCCGTCATGGCGCTATTGTTTCAACCGCGACTGCCCGATGAGTCGCCAGTGCCTACGTTTTCAGACGGGGCTTGAACTGCCTGCCGACCTGCAGAGCGGCAAGGCCGTCTTTCCCACCGCCCTCAGCGGCGGCCAGTGCTCCTTTTTCCGCCGCGACGAGAAGGTGCGGCTGGCCTCGGGCTTTGTCATTGCCGGCAACCCGCAGCTCAGCAGCCTGTTTACGGCCCTGCGACATCTTATTGGCAACATCCTTGGTCATGGCGGCACCTATTACCTCTACCGCAACGGCAAGCGATGGCTCACACCGGCGCAGCAGGAGGCTGTAACCGAGCTGATGCGCGACCAAGGCTATACCGGCGAGGTCGTCTTTGCCAAGTATAAGGACGACTACGACTTCAGCTGAGACGAAGATATTTTCTGTGCTGAGCGGTTGACTACGTATAACCGCACAGCACGTAAAAATCAGCGGATGAGATAAGGTCAAGACAGGTAATCGGTCGCTTTTTGCGGAAGAGACCGGACACCTGTCACCGTGATTTGGCTATACACTTTCTCTCTGAGACAACAGATTCACTTCGTCGGAGGTGAGACTGAGGCTCTTGACAATCATGTCAAGGGCGATGCCGTTTGCCAGTAGGCTTTTGGCATTGGATAAACGTGTTTCAGCGATGCCTTCCGCCCTTCCTTCTGCTATACCTTCTGCCCTACCTTCTGCCCTTCCCTCCTCGCGGCCTTCCTCACGTCCGCGCCGCTCTGCTGAGTTAATCACGTTGCGCAGGTCGCGATAGTGCTTGAGGCTCTCTTCGTAGATGCGTGACTCGTCGGGAGTGAAGCGGGCTATTTCGGCCTGTTCGAACAGGCGGGTGAACACACGCTCCTGCAGGGCGGCGGGACGCTACATCAGACGAGTGAGGTTCTTCAGCACGAAGAGCCACTTGTCGTACATCGACACCAGCTCTGCCTCCGTCTTGTTGAACTTGGGCATTTCTAAATAGACGTAGGTAAGCTTATCGTAAAAGATGTGCTTGTCATCCACGTCTATCAGCTTCACTTCATGGTGGAAGCACTCGTTGTCGTACTCCCCACCTGGAAAGCAGAAATTCAGAATGCCCACCGTGTAGACATTATTAAGATGGAAATCCCAGTCGGTGCCCACCTTGCCCTGTTCGATGATGGGAAAAGCAGAGTAAAATACACTGCGATCCTTGAAGAAGTCCTGGCTGGCCTTCTGCATCTCCACGATGAATTTCTCGCCATTCTCACCCTCACAATAGACATCGAAAATGCCGAGAAGTACACAACCTCAGAGGCACTTGACAACATCCTAAACCGCCACTTAGTGGTGTGGGAAAAAAGTATGGAGCATCAGAGGACGAGAGGACTGCAGCCGACCGTTTTACGGCCATGTTCATAGGTAAATTATCGTATTTACGATAATCATAATTAGGATAACAGAATTATCCGAATTGGATAATCTTTTTTGGATAAAAGTTTGTCTATCTCAATAATAAGTTGTATTTTTGCAACTATAAAAAAGTTCTTATTATGATTGAAAACCCATTCATCACATACGGCTATGAGTCAGCAAACTATTTCTGTGACCGCAAGACAGAAACTGCCAAACTGATAACTCTGCTCACTAATGGTAACCATACGGCCTTGATTTCACCTCGCCGCATGGGAAAAACGGGATTGATTCATCATTGTTTTTCTCAAAAAGATATACAAGACAACTATTACACTTTTCTCATAGATATCTATGCCACCAAAAATCTACAAGATCTGGTCTATCGGATGGGACATGGTATAGTTAATCATCTGAAGCCACGTGGCCAAACTGCAATAGATGGATTTCTACGCATTGTTACTTCTCTACGGACGGGTATCTCTTTCGATGGACAAGGAAATGCAAGTTGGAATCTGGGAATTGGAGATATCAAGGCCCCCGATTTCACCCTCGAGGAGATTTTCAATTATCTCAAGGCTGCAGACAAGAAATGTATTGTCGCCATTGATGAATTTCAAGCAATAGCCAATTATCCGGAACAGAATGTTGAAGAACTTATGCGTACATACGTTCAACAATGCCGTAATGCCATCTTTATTTTCTCCGGTTCACAAAAAACGATGATGAGTGAGATGTTCTCTTCCCCAGCAAGACCTTTTTATCAGAGTGTCTCTCTGATGTTTCTCAAGCCAGTGGCATTGCCTGAATACGAGATCTTCGCAAGAAGACACTTTGAGAAAGCGCACAAACAAATTGAAGATGGGGTGGTGAGAAGCATTTATGAACGTTTTGATGGTACAACATGGTACCTACAGAAAGTACTCAACCAACTTTTCGCCACCAAGGACAATGTTATAATAGACGATGTCGATAAGGCTGTTGAGCAAATTATCAACCAGAACGAAGAAGCCTATAAAGATACACTCTATCAGTTAACAGCCCGTCAGCGCGACTTGATCGTAGCCGTCAGCCAAGAGCACAAAGCCAGGCAGATTACGGGAGCCCCATTCATCAAGCGTTATCACTTAACTTCTGCTAGTAGCGTACAGAAATCGGCACAGTCTCTAGTAGAGAAGCAATTGCTGACCCACCAACAAGGCACTTACGAAGTTTATGACAAATTCTTGTCAGAATGGCTGCGAAAACTATAGGCAAATCTACAGCGTCAACTTCTCAACAAACACCAAAAGGATTGACGGGTGGAAGATTGCATCAGGGAAATAATCTAAAACAACTTGTAATATTCATAACCATGTTGAGACACTTGCTTGTCTACTGGCGGTGGTGTCATATAGTCACCATATTTTGTCCTTAAGGCCTGATCATAACCTGACATGATATAAAACTCACTATCTTCAAACACGTGTAATACAAAATTGGAAAGAACTTTTTTTGAACAATATTCCTTCATTCCATACCCACCAAACGCTATATTGGAATAATAACCAGCCTGTTCAAAATCGTATTTCCTACACAACTTTTCCAATCTGTCCCACTGTTCATAATAAGGTAAAATAATATGCCAGCCTATCGTCTTTAGACGATACGTTAAAACACTTTCTTTACCTCGTGCATTCAATGCCGCCATAATGCCACGAGCACGATTTGTCTTCTTAAAAATAAGATTAGCCTGAGCAGTATGTTTTCTAGCCACAGATTCATCACTAGGCATACCATCTAAGGGGAATACATCAATCCATACGCCTGTTTTAAACTTCGACCAAGGATATATCTCTGTCCTAACAAAAGTCTCCTTCATATCACAGACACGAGCATATGACAAAAATACAGAATTACCTTGACGACCTCTTGCAAATAATTGGTAGCCTTCTTCTGATTCGTAACTTCTGACAAATCTATCATAATCAGGACGGGGCATTGCTATATCAATATCATCAGCCCAGGGGATAAAGCCATGATGACGTATTGCCCCGATAAGGGTACCACCAAATAGGGTATAATTAATATCATTACTCACACAAAAACGATGAACGTCTTTGAGAACCTTCAGACTGGACTGCTGAATCCCAGACAAATTCAATTTTTCCACGACTCTATCATTATATAATTAACACGCAAACTCTATCTCCAAGAAAACTTATATACAATCTTATTAATCCGATCTACATTAGCACGAACAAATCTAAATTTCAAGAACTTATTAAAAGGGAAGAAAAGCATCAGTATATTAAGTGATAGCAGAATTCGACCGTGCTTGAGGGCTCCCCTCAACATTCTTCTTTTTATAGTTTCCAGAGTTTTATTAGTCTCTTCATCAATACCATATTTATCCCTGACATCAAGCGCAAAAAGCATCCAATGAAGCAGAAATAGGCGATGAGCCACAAAATGCACGGTCTTCCCATTCACCTGTGGCGGGTTTTCAAGTATCATCTTGCAAATGAAAGCAAAACTACGAATAACATTGGCAGACCTTTTCTCGATGGTATGAATAATCGAATTTGGATTATTTTCATAAATATAGGTCAGGTTGGGAAGCACCAGAATGGATGACACGTGCTGAACAACCCTATACATCCATGGTATATCCTCATAGATCACCCCTGCGTCAAAATAGAGTTTGTGTTGATCGCCAAACGAGCGTTTGATCAACTTATTCCAAACATGGTGATCTAACTTCCGGCGCAACAGGAGTTCCCACATCTTCTCCTTATCACTCAGAAGGACGGGGCCTACCTGCCCTTTAGTAATGGCAGAATTTGTCGTGGCATTCACTCCAACACACAATGAACTACCCATCACTATATCCACCATGGGATTGGACAACGCATAAGTAAGCAATTCGTGAAGGGTGTTCTCCATTAAGCAGTCATCGGAGTCGAGAAAGCACACATAATCTCCTGTGGAAGCATCGATTCCCGTGTTTCTGGCTATAGATAGTCCTTTGTTTACTTCATGATGAAGTATAACGAAGGTAACATCCTTTCCGTGATAGTTGTTGACAACATCTTCAACTATCATCATACTGTTGTCTGGTGTGCAGTCATCTACAAGAACACACTCAATATTAAACCCATCACATTTCTGTGCAATGACAGAATCAAGACATTTCCGGATATAGTTCTCGACATTATAGACAGGGATAATGATGGATATTGTCATAGTAATCCAGTTTAGTCTTTTGTTATAATAGAAGCGATTCTCTTCACTACTCGCTCGGAGGCATGCCCATCGTCAAAGACCTTAATGGAATCAAGGAACCTGCGCAACTCGGCATGGTACTGCCCCACGTCAATC
>Ga0310691_10008449_pt1 | contig 10558 bp, 7 predicted proteins | sample 176DNAGHGlowgp2_FD_203887 | JGI IMG/M metagenome (GOLD analysis project Ga0310691, IMG submission 203887) | Sheep rumen microbial communities from Palmerston North, Manawatu-Wanganui, New Zealand - 1766 DNA GHGlow gp2 (v2) (version 2) | ecosystem: Host-associated > Mammals > Digestive system >... | reverse complement strand
GGACCTGTTTTCTCGGAACTGGCGCAGTATGTGATGGCCAAGGGTGTCTTCCGCAATGCTGAGGAGGCTGCCGACAGCACTTCGGTCTTCGAAATGCCTGATGCCGTCGAGATGCCTGAACTGCAGGAGGGCGTGATGCCAGACGTGACGGGCCTTGGAGCGCGCGACGCGGTCGCTGCCCTTGAGTCTCTGGGCTTGAAAGTGCGCCTTGTAGGACGCGGATTGGTACAAAAACAGAACATCGCCGCCGGAGCTCATCTTACCGATGGCCAGACGGTCACTCTGTCCTTGAGCGATAAATAAACAATGATCTATCAAAAGCACTGCTATATGAAACTCTCCGAACTCATCCAAGTCATCAGCCCGCTTTCCCTTATCGGAAACGCTGACATTGACATCGCCGACATCGCCATAGACTCCAGACAGGTGAAGCCTGGCCATCTGTTTATCGCCGTACCTGGCACACAGGTCGATGGGCATGCATACATCGCCAAGGCCATCGAACAGGGTGCTGTGGCTGTTGTCTGCCAGACGCTGCCCGAGAGTTGCCCTGCTACTGTGACATTCATTCAGGTGGAGGACAGCGAGAAGGCTGTAGGCCCTCTGGCTCATCACTTCTTCGGCGATCCCACAGAGAAGCTCGATCTCATTGGTGTGACGGGCACAAATGGCAAGACAACCATTGCCACGCTCCTCTATCACATGTTCCGTCAGTTCGGCTACAAATGCGGTCTCTGTTCTACTGTTTGCAACTACATCGACGGCGAACCGGTTCCCACAGAGCATACCACGCCCGATCCCATCACACTGAACCGCCTGTTAGGACGCATGGCTGATGAAGGTTGCCGCTATGCTTTCATGGAGGTAAGTTCCCACAGCGTGGCACAACATCGCATTGGTGGCTTGAAGTTCAAGGGCGGTCTCTTCACCAACCTCACGCGCGATCATTTAGATTATCATAAGACCGTCGAGGCTTACCGTGATGCCAAGAAGGCATTCTTCGATGCACTGCCCTCCGACGCTTTCGTTGTCACAAATGCGGATGACAAGAATGGCCTCTTCATGACACAGAACACTCGTGCGCAGGTGAAAACCTATAGCTTGCGCACGATGGCAGACTTCCGCGCCCGCATCCTGGAAGAGGGCTTCGATGGCATGCAACTCAGCATCAACGACCGCGAGGTTTTCGTTCAGTTTATCGGACGCTTCAATGTCTCCAACCTCCTCGCTGTCTATGGTGCTGCCGTCTGTTTAGGCAAGAAGCCCGAGGAAGTGCTGGTTGTATTGAGCACGTTAAAGCCCGTCAACGGACGTTTCGAGACCATTCGCTCACGCGAGGGTGTTACCGCCATCGTCGATTATGCCCATACCCCCGATGCCCTCGATAATGTCCTTGCCACCATCAACGAGATTTTGAAGAAGCCGGGTCAGTGCATCACCGTCTGCGGAGCCGGTGGCAACCGCGATAAAGGCAAACGTCCGCTGATGGCACAGTCGGCCGTGCGTGCCTCGGATCGTGTTGTCATCACCTCTGACAACCCCCGCTTTGAAGAACCGCAGGACATCATCAACGATATGCTCGCAGGCCTCACGGCCGAGGACATGCGTAAGGTCATCAGCATTGTGGATCGCCGCGAGGCCATCCGAACCGCTTGCATGATGGCACAGCCTGGCGACGTCATCCTCATCGCCGGAAAAGGCCATGAAGACTATCAGGATGTCAAGGGCGTCAAGCATCATTTCGACGATCACGAAGTGGTCCGCGAAGCCTTTGGATTATAATTCATTCTTCACTCTTCATTTTTCACTTCTCACACTTCATTCAATAATGCTATACTATCTCTTTCGCTATCTTGGAACATTCGGCATTTCGGGAGCTCACATGTGGAGCTATATTTCCTTCCGTGCCATTCTCACATTGGTGCTCTCGCTGGTCATCTCAGCTTGGTTTGGCGAGTGGTTCATTAAATATATGAAGCGCCATAACCTCAGCGAGGAGCAGCGCGATGCCATCACTGATCCCTATGGTGTGGAGAAGAAAGGTGTTCCCACGATGGGTGGTGTCATCATCATTGTATCTACTCTGATTCCAGTCCTGCTCTTCGGACGTCTGCGTAACATTTATCTTTTGCTCATGGTTGGCACAACCATCTGGCTGGGCCTTCTGGGCTTCTGGGACGATTACACGAAGATGACCAAGGGCAAGGACGGCATCCGTCCTCTGTTCAAGTTGGCAGGGCAGGCTCTCTTGGGATTGGTCATCGGGCTGGTCCTTTGGCAAAGCCCCGACGCTGTGGTACATGAGAATGTCACCACGGCCCGACAGAATGGTGTAGAGGTCGTGGCACATACGAGTGAGCCTGTCAAGAGTACGGTCACGACGATTCCTTTCGTCAAGAACAATAACCTACGCTATTCCGACCTTTTCCAATGGCTTGGCAAGCGTCGCACGGCTGCGGGCTGGATACTCTTTGTGTTTGTGACCATCTTCATTGTCATGGCTGTCAGCAACGGTGCCAATATGAACGATGGAATGGATGGGATGTGCGCAGGCAATGCCGCCATTATCTGCTTCGCCTTGGGCATACTGGCTTACGTGTCGTCGCATATCAATTTAGCTGCCTACCTGAACATTATGTTTGTACCTGGTTCAGAGGAGCTGGTGGTCTTCCTGATGGCTTTCGTGGGCGCCCTCATCGGCTTCCTGTGGTATAATGCCTATCCCGCTCAGATTTTCATGGGCGATACAGGCTCGCTGGCCATCGGCGGCATCATTGCGGTGACGGCCATCATCATTCATAAGGAACTGCTGCTGCCACTCCTTTGCTTCATCTTCTTCATCGAGAGCGTGAGTGTACTGCTGCAGACCAACTACGCCCGCTACGGCAACAAGCGCGGTCTGAAACTTCGCTTCTTCAAACGTGCTCCCCTGCACGACACCTTCCGCGTGAAGCCCGGACAGCTGCCTGCTGACTTCCGTGTGCTCCTGAACTGGCCAAAGGGTTGCTGGCTGGAGTCCAAGATTACCACCCGTTTCTGGATTATCACCATTATGATGTGTGCCCTCGCCATCGTCACGCTGAAGATCAGATGAGGACCCATCCCCCTGCCCCTCCTTCTGAGGGAGGGGAGTAATTACCATAAGAAAAATAAAAAAGTGAAATATGAATCATACAATGAATAATAAAGAAACAAATAGTCAAGTAGTATCTACTCCCCTCCCTCACAGGGAGAGGCCGGAGGGTGGGTCTGCTCGTATTGTCATCCTCGGCGCTGCCGAGAGTGGCGTTGGTGCAGCCGTGCTGGCCAAGAAAGAAGGCTTTGATGTGTTCGTAACCGACATGGGAAAGATCAAGCCTCATTACAAGGAGATGCTTGATGCTCATGACATCGCTTGGGAAGAGGGCCAGCACACCGAGGCCAAGGTCCTGAATGCCGACGAGGTCATCAAGAGCCCGGGTATCCCGGATACAGCACCAATGATCAGGAAAATCAAGGATGCAGGCATCAACATCATCAGCGAGATTGAGTTTGCAGGACGTTACACTCACTCCAAGATGATCTGCATCACAGGCTCCAATGGCAAGACGACCACCACGAGCCTTATATATCATATCTTCAAGAAGGCCGGCTATGATGTCGGTCTGGCAGGAAATATTGGTCATAGTCTGGCACTGCAGGTGGCTGAGGAGCCCCATGAATACTATGTCATCGAGCTCTCCAGCTTCCAACTGGATAACATGTATGACTTCCGTGCGAACATCGCCGTGCTCCTCAATATCACCCCCGACCACCTCGACCGTTATGATAATTGCATGCAGAACTACACGGATGCCAAGATGCGTATTCTGCAGAACCAGACGAAGGATGATGCCTTTGTGTACTGGAATGAAGACCCCATCATCCAGCACGAATTGGAGAAGTACCATATCGAGAGCCGTATGTGCCCCTTCAGCATCATCAAGAAGGAAGGCATGATTGGTTATATCGCCGATGGCGAGTATCACATCGAGCGTCCTACGCCTTTCAACATGGAACAGGAGTCCTTGGCGCTCTCCGGCAAGCATAATATGTACAACTCACTTGCCGCAGGCATCGCTGCCGACCTTAGCGGTATCTCTAACGATGTCATCCGCGAGAGCCTGAGCGATTTCGAGGGCGTTGAGCATCGCTTGGAGTTCACTTGCAAAGTGCATGGCGTAACCTTCATCAATGACTCCAAGGCTACGAATGTCGATGCCTGCTGGTATGCGCTGGAGAGCATGACACAGCCCACCATCCTCATCCTCGGAGGCTTGGACAAGGGCAACGACTACAGTGCCATCAAGGACTTGGTGCTACAGAAGTGCAAGGGTCTTGTTTTCCTCGGTGTCGATAACCGCAAGCTGCACGAATTCTTCGACCCTCTGGGCCTCCCGACTGTTGAGACACACAGCATGAAAGACTGTGTCAAGGCCTGCTACCAGATGGCAGCGCCTGGCGACACCGTTCTGCTCTCACCCTGCTGCGCCAGCTTCGACCTCTTCAAGAACATGGAGGATCGCGGCGAGCAGTTCAAGAGCCTCGCCCGTGCCCTTTGAAAAGTGATAATTGTAAATTGTCAAATCGTATAACCGTCAGATCCCGATGACTCTACCCAACAAAAACGTCAATCTCGGTAACCTCTTCGAAGGCGACAAGGTCCTTTGGATGGTGCTGTTCTTCCTGTGTATTATCTCCATCCTTGAAGTCTATAGTGCTTCCAGCAACATGACCTTTGAGAAAGGGGCCTACTGGAGCCCTGTCCTCAAACATGGCATGTACCTATGCTTAGGTGTGGGGATTACGTGGGTCATACATCGCATTCACTGCCGCTACTTCGGGTGGATTGTCATCATCGGTCCCATCCTGAGTATCCTCCTGCTCTTGGCTGCCTTGCTGTCCTCTGGCAGTCTCAATGACACAAACCGTTGGCTGAGTGTCGGTGGCTTCTCCTTCCAGCCTTCCGAGATTGCCAAGGGGTCGTTGGTCGTGGTCGTAGCATGGTTGCTCAGCGTCATGCGTGACGAGAAGGGAGCCACCATGGCGGCTTTCAAGTGGATTCTGGGTGTCACCATCATCATCTGTGGCTTGATTGTCAAAGAGAACCTTTCCACGGCGCTCTTCACCTTTATTGTCATCTTGATGATGATGATCGTGGGCAATGTACCTTGGAAGCCCCTCAGTGCGCTCATCGGAATGCTCGTTATTGCCGGTTCCATCGGCTATTCTGTACTGGCTTTCACACCGGATTCCACGCTGGAGCAGGCCAGCAAGCTACCTGGCATGAAGCGTCTGACGACTTGGGCACACCGTGTCCGCAATCACACCGAGGTTCCTGCCGATCCTTTGGAGTACGACCTCAATACGAATCCTCAGATTACACAGGCACATATCGCTGTTGCCACCAGTGGCATTATCGGTTGCGGTCCTGGCAATTCCAAGGTTCGCGACTTCTTGCCACAGGCTTACTCCGACTTTATCTTTGCTATCATCTTAGAGGAGCTGGGGCTCATTGGTGGCCTCTTTGTCCTCATGCTCTATATTACGCTGCTCTATCGAGCGGCGCGCATCGCCAGTCGATGTGAAAAGAACTTCCCGGCGTTCTTGATTTTAGGACTGTCATTGCTCATCGTCACCCAGGCGCTCATCAACATGATGGTGGCCGTCGGGCTCTTCCCTGTGACGGGTCAGCCACTGCCTCTTGTCAGTCGTGGCGGCTCTTCCATCATGGTCAACTGTGCCTACATTGGTATGATGTTATCTATCAGTCGCTCAGCCCGTCAGAACGCGGATTTATCGACTTCTGCTATCTAAAGCAGAAAATAACAGGCATTCCTGAAAAAAACATCGCAAGACGTTCATCATAAGAGATTTATTTGTATTTTTGCACCAAAATTTAAACCCATAATGAATCAACCCCTTAGAGTCATCGTCAGTGGAGGCGGCACAGGCGGCCACATCTTCCCTGCACTCAGCATAGCCAACGCCATCAAGGCGTTGCAGCCCGATGCCAAGATTCTCTTTGTTGGCGCTGAAGGACGCATGGAAATGCAGCGTGTTCCGGCTGCCGGTTACGAGATTATTGGACTGCCCATTGCCGGTTTCGACCGCAAGCATTTGTGGCGCAACATCAGCGTCATCTGGAAGATTTGGAAGAGTCGCCGTATGGCACGGCGTGTCATCAAGGATTTCCAGCCTATGGTGGTTGTGGGCGTTGGTGGCTATGCCAGCGGTCCTACGCTGAACATGGCAGCCTCCATGGGCATTCCCACACTTATTCAGGAGCAGAACTCCTATGCCGGTGTCACCAACAAGTTGCTGGCAAAGTCTGCAAAGAAGATCTGCGTGGCCTATGAGGGAATGGAGCGTTTCTTTCCTAAGGATAAGATTATGCTCACGGGAAATCCTGTCCGTCAGGCGCTCCTCGAATGCAAGCTCACCCGTGCCGAGGCTGTAACGAAGCTCGGCTTCAACCCGATTCGTCCGGTCGTACTCATCATTGGCGGCAGCCTGGGTGCTCTCACGATCAATGAGAGTGTCTTGAACAACCTTCAGCGCATTGCTGACAGCAAGGTTCAGTTCATCTGGCAGACGGGAGGCTACTATTTTGAAGATATCAAGCGCAAGCTGGCAGAGCAGGGCTGTCCTGCCAACCTGAAGGTCACCGATTTCATCCAGCGCATGGATGAGGCCTATCGTGCCGCCGACCTCGTGGTCAGCCGTGCTGGTGCCAGCAGCATCTCGGAACTCTGCCTTCTGGGCAAGCCCTCCATTCTCGTTCCATCGCCCAATGTGGCCGAGGACCATCAGACACACAATGCGATGGCATTGGTCAACAGGGATGCAGCCCTCCTGGTGCGTGATGCTGAGGCTCGCGAACAGCTCATCCCCACAGCACTTACCCTTGCAGCCGATGACGCCACCCTCAAGCGCTTAGGCGACAATGCCGCGGCCATGGGTCTGCCCGACTCGGCACAGGTGATTGCCAAGGAAGTCATCAAACTCACTAACCCATAAGTCCCATAATTCTCATAAGCCCAATAGGCCCAATAGCCCTATATGATTAAGAAAATATCTTCTGTCTATTTCGTTGGTATCGGTGGCATCGGCATGAGCGCCATTGCCCGCTACTATTTGCAGCGCGGCCTCGTTGTGGCAGGCTACGACCGCACACCCAGTGCGCTGACGCGCGACCTTGAGCGCGAAGGTGCCCTCGTTCACTACGAGGACAGCGTAGCGGCTATCCCCGAGCCTTGTCGCGACCCGCAGACAACATTGGTGATCTACACCCCCGCCATTCCCGAGAGCCACAGCGAGCTGCAGTTCTTCCGTGCCGGAGGTTTCGACATCCAGAAGCGGGCACAGGTGTTGGGCACCCTTACCCACGACCATAAAGCTCTCTGTGTGGCTGGCACTCACGGCAAGACCACTACCAGCAGCATGACAGCACATCTGCTTCATCAGAGCCGTGTCGATTGCAACGCTTTCCTAGGTGGCATCACCAAGAACTACGGCACCAATTACATCCTGGCGCCCGACAGCGACTATGTGGTCATTGAGGCCGATGAGTTCGACCGCTCCTTCCATTGGCTGGCTCCTTATGCTACCGTCATCACTGCCACAGACCCCGACCACCTCGACATTTATGGCACCGAGGAGGCTTATCTGGAGAGCTTCCGCCACTACACAGAACTGATTCGTCCCCAGGGTTTCCTGGTGATGCATACGGGTCTGAAGATGCGTCCCAACGTGCAGACGGGCGTAACTACTTATACTTACTCCCGCTGCGAGGGCGACTTTCATGCTGAGAACATCCGCATCGGTGGCGGCGAGATCACGTTCGACCTTGTGTCGCCTTTGGGCCACATCGCCGACATTCAGCTGGGCGTGCCTGTGAGTGTCAATATCGAGAATGGCATCGCCGCTATGGCTTTGGCTCAGATTGCGGGCCTTGGTGCCGACGAGATACGTCGCGGTATGGCTTCCTTCCGTGGTGTGGAGCGTCGTTTCGACTTCCGTGTCAAGAACGAGCGTAAGGCGTATCTCAGTGACTATGCCCACCACCCCGAGGAGTTGCGCAAATGCATCGAGAGCATCCGCGAGGTGTATGCCGGCAAGCGTATCGTGGGCATCTTCCAGCCCCACCTCTACACCCGCACTCGCGACTTCTACCATGAATTTGCCGATGCCCTCTCGCTGCTCGACGAGGTCGTCCTCACCGAGATCTACCCTGCTCGCGAAGCTCCCATCCCGGGCGTCACCAGTCAGCTCATTCTCGATAACCTGCGTCCGGGGGTGCAGGGGCGTCTGATTCGCAAGGCCGACGTCTTGGATGTCGTCCGCCACGCAGACTTCGATGTCCTCATGACACTCGGTGCCGGCGATCTCGAGGACTACTCTGCCGAAATCGCTAAAATCGTTGAAACCCTCTAACCCTCAACCCTCTCAACCCTCAACCCTAATCCCTCACCCCTAACCCCTCCCCCTTATGTGGAAGACCCTCACAAAAATATGCATCCTTTTAGGTGTAACAGGCTATCTCATCTACGCCGTTGTCGCCTTCAATAAGACCGACGAGAGCAAGGTCTGTACCGGGCTGGACATCATCGTCAATGACAAGGACTCCACGGGCTTCGTCAACGAGAATGAAGTGCGTGAGTTGCTGGTGAACAACAAACTCTTCCCCGAGGGCAAGGCACAGAAGGACATCGACTTGGTGAAGATAGAGCAGGTGCTCAAGGCCAGTCCCTATATTGATGAGGCCCTCTGTTACAAGGCCTCCGACGGTCGCATGACGATTCAGGTGACGCCGCGCATCCCCGTGCTCCATGTGCTCAACCAGGCTGGTGAGGACTTCTACATAGACAACCGGGGAGGCATCATGCCGCGTGGACATCACCACATCAACCTCATCGTGATGACGGGGCACGTGAACAAGAAGACGGCCGGGCCGCTCTATTCCTCGATGGGTGTGGCACTCAACAAAGACACCTTCTGGAACCGTCAGATACAGGAAATCTACGTCACACAGGGCGGTGAGTTGGAGCTCACGCCGAGCGTAGGTAACCATATCATTCAGCTGGGCGACACCTCGCACCTCAGCGACAAGCTCAGCCGCATGAAGACCTTCTACGCCGAGGGTATGAGTAAAGCCGGTTGGAACCGCTATAAGACCATCAACCTGAAATTTAGTAATCAGGTCATCTGCACCAGACGCTGATGATGTCTTTCCATCTTTCAATTTCTCAATTTTTCAATCTTTCAAAGTCTCAATATTTCATTATTATATAAGTTATGGGAGTAGATAAGAACATCGTTGTCATTGAGCTCGGGTCATCGTCCGTACGAGCTATGATGGGGCAGAAGAAGCCCGACGGGAGCCTTCAGATTGTTGGCTTCGAGAAAGAGTATGCGCCGGACAGCATTCACAAGGGTGTGGTCTATAACATCGATAAAACGGTGCAGGCCATCGCCGCAGTCATCAAACGCCTCGAAGAGCGACACAAGGTCTTTATCAACAAAGTCTATGTCGGAGTGACGGGACAGTCGCTCCGTACCGTCGGCAACATCGTCAAGCGACAGCTCGACGTGAAGGTGGCCATCAACGAGGAAATCATGGACGCTCTCAAGGATGAGAACCGCATGCAGCCCTATCCCAACGCAGAAATCCTCGATTTCATCCCCCAGGAGTACCGCGTAGGCAGCCATCTCACGACAGATCCCGTGGGCATCATGGCCGACCACATCGAGGGATGCTACAAGAACATCGTGGCCCGCAGGACACTCTGTGAAAACCTGCGCCGCTGCCTGGAAGGGGCAAAGCTCGAACCCTACGACTTCTTTATCTCACCGCTCCTGCTTTCCAGCTATCTGCTCACCGATCCCGAGAAGCGCTCGGGATGTGCACTCGTTGATTTCGGTGCTGAGACAACCACCGTCACCATCTACGAGAAGAACATCCTGCGCCACCTCGTTGTCATCCCGCTCGGCGGCGACAACATCACGACAGACATTGCTACCCTCTTCCACATCGAGCGCGAGGAGGCCGAGATGCTCAAGCGCACACACGGCTTCGCCTATACCGACGAGAGCGAGGACTTGGAACAGCAGACTATCAACATCAGCAACGACCGCCAGATCGACAAGAAGCGCCTCCTCAGCATCATCGAGGCTCGCCAGCAGGAAATCCTCGAAAACGTCTGGGAGCAGGTCAAGAACTATTCCGACCGCCTACTCTCTGGCATCATCTTCACAGGTGGCGCTGCCAATATGCGTCAGTTGGAGACGGCTTTCGTCAAGTACCACCACTTTGACAAGGTCAAGACACGCCTGATGCCTGCCGTCGCAGAGTTTTCCACCAACCTGCGCCTCGATCCGCAGACCACAACCCTGGCTACCCTCATCGCCATGCTCCGTCGAGGCGACGAAGCCTGCACCAGCGAGCGACCCATCGAACCGGGACTCTTCGATCCCGCACGCGAGGAACCTGTCATCCCCATCGCCAGCACCAAGGAAGAGGGCGTGGTCATGCAACCCA
>Ga0310691_10008448_pt1 | contig 10559 bp, 14 predicted proteins | sample 176DNAGHGlowgp2_FD_203887 | JGI IMG/M metagenome (GOLD analysis project Ga0310691, IMG submission 203887) | Sheep rumen microbial communities from Palmerston North, Manawatu-Wanganui, New Zealand - 1766 DNA GHGlow gp2 (v2) (version 2) | ecosystem: Host-associated > Mammals > Digestive system >... | reverse complement strand
TGATCTTTTGTAGTTGGATAAAGAACACCTTTACTAACTCCTGTTTCGTAAAATCTTTCTCCAGTTTGATCCCATTTTATTTTTGGCATAAGATATTTCCTCCTTTTTTCTTATTAATAATAAATAGTTATCACATCATGGTTAAGATTATCATAGGTATAATGCCTATCAAATTCGGAATGCGGTAAACTTAATATTTTTCTGATTACAGCATTGTCAGGCAATCTATCTATTACAATAATCTGATAACCATCTCTTAAATTATAATTAATATTATCGGCCTTAATAGACCCTATATTTAATTTGCTATATTTTATGCATGGGTATTCTAATTTTAAATTTTCAGGTGGTTGATAATAAACTCTAGAATTACCAAACAAATTAATTAATATATTGTGTAGTTCTTCTCTTTTATTAGCCATTATATAACCCTCCAAGATTAATTATAATTCTAGGATACTGAACATCAGCTCCTGTTATTTTCCATTTAGCACCCATAAATATAACATATCGCATGTGCTGAAAATTTTCACATGCATACGGATCAGCAACTATAGAAATAACATTACTAATATTAATGTCTCCGTTAACATCTGTATTCTGATATTTACTATAATTCTTTTGTAAATCGCCATAGTATGCTTTTTCTATAGCTTGCTCTACCCATATACCAGGAGCGGTCTCAATGGTTTTAATATATCCTATTTTTCCATAAAATTTAGCCATTTTAACTCCTCCTTTATTTTTAATTATTCACCAGTAGTCGGTGTATTTTCTGGTGTAGTTTCTTCTTCTGTAACTTCCTCGTAACCCATAGCTTGTGTTGGAACTAATGACATAGTTTTATCTTCTATTGTTACTTTATCATAAATTACAAAAGTACCGTCTTCATTTACCCCAAATACTTCTGGTCTATATTTATAATTACCGTCTACTACAACAACATCATTCATTTCGAAAGAATGTTTTAATTCTGTAGCTGTTACTTTATTTTCGCAAGCGGCTTCTTTATATAAATATCCATCTGGTTCGGCTGGAACATAAAATTCTACACCCTCTACATTTAAATCAGAATATTTTTCTACATATTTGTTATCCATAGATTAATACCCTCCTAAATTATCCAGCTGCTTCGTCATTGTCATCTTCTGGTGTGTTATTACCAGATCCAGCTTTTGCAAGAAGAATTGCTGATTTAGGTTCAGTTAAAGCACCTGACATTCTTGTTTCAATTAAGTATTTCATTTGGTTATAATCGATATCGAAGTCATCAAATAGATTAACATTTCCACCTTTGTCAGCGCCTGCTGTATAGTCTTGTAGGTTAACAATTATACCATACATATCAGTATACTTTTCAAATTCTGGAATAGTAACTATTTCTTTAACTCTTAATGCTGTAGCTAATTTATCAACAGAATCGTAAATAACTCTTCCATTTTGATCTTCAATTAATAGCATATCTGTTAGCACATCTTCAGTTGTATAGAATGTAGGTCTTCCAGATCCTTTGTATTCTTTACGAGCTCTAAGTGCTCCACGAATAATACCTTTAGTTACGGAATCATTTTCAGAATGGCTGTTACCAGCAACATTATAGTCAACACCTTCAGTAATAGTATATTTTATAGTATACATACTATTATCTTTAGCAATTGGTCTAATGTTTTGCTCATTTATTTTATGAGGATCTGAGATATCTCTTCCGTCACCAACAAGCATAGCTAATGCTAGATCTTTATCTAGAAGCTTTCTCATTTGTTTCTTTTGCCATGCTACTATATCGAAATCTGTTATATCAATAACATCATCACGATCAATGTCGTTCTTTACATATACAGTAGTTGGTGTAGTTACACGGTTTAAGAAAGACATAGCTAAATTTACTTTCTTAGTACCTTTAATATAACCTTTAGCTCTAGCAGTTGCTTCATCAAGTCTTCCTAAAGTATTTTTAACTCTAGAGAATGGTGAGTGTTTAACACCGTTCATTACTTTAGCAACCCAGCTATCATCTCTTTCTACTAGTTTTGGTTCTTTATCTAAATTAACAGCATCTGGGAATAATTTTGAGAAATCGTTATTTTCTCCCCAATCTAATCCTTCTTCTTCAGCATGTGCAATAAAACTTTCCTTCATTGATCCATACTTTTTAGCATCAGCAATAGCAGCTTTAACTATTTCAGAATGCTTTAAAACTTGTTCATTGTCTTCATTTTCAAAAACATTATGTTTCATAACTTTTTTCTCTCCTTCTTTATTATTTTCTTTTTCATCATCAACAATTGATCCTATTGCTGCATAGATAGCATCTTGGTGCTCTTTGTCTTGTGAATTTATCATATTAACAAATTTTTCTTTATTAGATATTTCTTTACCATCAGATATATCGTCTAAGGCTGATTGAAGTAATTCTATTTCTTCATCTTTAAGATCATCTAATAATTCACCAATTGTTTTATCCTTAGTATCACTATGCTCAACATGATCTTCAGAATCCGCTTCTTTTTTACCATCATTATTATCTGCGTTTTCTTCTTGTTTTTCTGAACCATTGTCATCAGATTTTTCTGATGATCCCTCATTTTTAGCATTAGGATCGTCTGGTGTTTCTTCTTCAGAATTAATTTCTATTTGTTCGTCAGTATAGATAACACCTTCTTCTTCGTCATCACCATCTTCACTATGAGTTATCACAGAATCGATGAATGCTCCTGGATTAGCTCCAGCTAATACTAAACTTACTTCTCTTATGCATCCATGAACAACATTATTCATTTCAGATTTTAGTTTATTTGCATAAATTGATAATTTATCAACATCGCCATTTGCTACTAAAGCTTTGGCAGTTTTACCAGACTCTGTATCATTAAATTTACAATATGCATATACACCTTCATCACGATTTTCTAATAATGCATGCCCTAAGACTTCGCTTGGATCATCATGTTGATGATTCCAAACAAGAGGAACCTTTTGGCCATCATTCTCTTTGAATGCATCTTTCATGATTGTTCTACCATCAGAACACAAAATGTTATTTCTTGTAGCCCAACCACTAAAATCATAATTATTCATTTTGATTTTTCTCCTCCTTATCATCAATATTAATATTTTTAATAATATTATCATCGCTGTTATTACTAGAACGTCTATCTTCTTTAGCTTGTGATATATTACTATTTATCAATTTATCCGCTTTAGGATCGTCTGATGGTTTACGTCCTATAATACCTCTAACCTCATTCGAAGTTAAGATTTCGTTTCTAGTAAATTTATCAGCAACTTCTGCTATTTGACTTACAGGAACTAATTTAAACGGATCTCTAAAAAACAGAATTTTTTGATTCTGTGTTCTAGCTGTTTTACTTATAAACTTTCTATCTATTTCATCAATAATAGCTGAAATGATAGGTTCTATAGTACGTGAATAATAATTATTCATAGTATTCTCATCAGCAGTACCATCCAAAACTGATTGCGACATCCCTAACTGGCTATAAAGCATACTCGTTAAGTATTCAATTTGTTTCATCATGTTATTTTCTGCTGGACGATTTAATTGAGTAATCTTTTCAGTACTATCAGTATAAGCTATACCATATTTAGAACCTCTTAATTGACGTTCTATTTCATCTCTTCGCTCTTTCGCTTGTTGCTTACGAAGCTCTGATTTTATTGTATATGGTAACTGTATTATCAAATCCAATTGACCGGAACTTGATTGCTCATCTATAGAATCCAGCATTACTAGTTTTTTTATTAAACGTTGCAATGTTGAATTTGGTTCATTCATAACTGAATACAAAGGATTTTCAATTATAGCAACTTTAGTTTTTTTTAAAATTACTTCTTCTTTTATGCCTTTTCTATCGTTATAAACTCTAACTTTTACTCTATCTGGATACCAAGCCACTATTTTACCAGTTCTCATTGTTACTATATCACTAGATACTATTGTATCAGAATCTAATGTGCTAACAGTATCAACCGGAACAAGAGCAACCACACCATAGTCTAATAATGACATAACAGCGTCTTGTATAAAAGCTCTAGATGTTTGATCGATGTTTGCTTCTAGGCTCAAACATGTATTCAAACACGACTTAATTTCTTCTTTATAACGTCCTTCATCATCAAGACGACAATGTCTTATATCTAACAACGATACGTCTAGAGCTATCTTATTTATAATCGAATTGATAATAGAACGTTCATTACCACGAGTCAATCTTACTCTATCAGGACGAGAATAATAACCACCGTAGTCATAACTAGTTACGGTATTTTGTTCTTTATTGAAAAAAATATTTAATGCTCTTTTTAATCGTGAGCCGAAACTATTATTCATTTTGATTTTTCTCCTCCTTCTGTTAATTATTTACTACTGCTTTTCCTTCTGTGATGATTCTATTATCTAATTCAGCTATACGTTGCTGATATAATTCCAATAAACGTTTATTATGCCTTAATGTCTTCTCTCGCTTTTCTATCCTTTTCAAAGCTTTTGCTGATTTTTTAAAACTTCTACCAGCTGAACGTGTATCTCCACGATATAATTTCTTTGAACCTTTAGAAAAGAATCTAATATATTTATGCCTATTCTTGCTAATCTTTCTTTCCAATTTGTTTATATCATTTTCGATTTTTGATTGTCCTTTTTTTAATCCATCAGCAGAACGTAGCTTATAAAAAGCACGTCTTACTCCCCATTTCATACCAAGAATACCATAATGATATAATTGATCTTCAGAGTAAAATTGTGGCACAGGCATTTCATCTGTCGTTTTATATCTCCACATAAATTCCTCCTTATTCAAATGCTTCTCTATTATTTTTATATGCTATATACGCATCCATTAAAGCTGCTACAGCATCTATCTTCTGATCGTAACGCTTTTTATATAGTTTTCTATTTCCATTTGTATCTTCCAAAGTTATACAATTACCCATTGTGAATGTCATTAACTCTTCATCGAATAGTAATTGTCTATCTTCTGATAACTTTTTAATTTCCCCAAGTGGGACAGACTCCGTTTTAGCTCCTTGCGGAACCTTTTCTATGCCAAATGGCCCATTTTCTCGTTCCCATCTGTCTATAAAATCTTTAGCATTATAAGGGTCGTAACCAATTGAACGAACATCATATCCTCTATCTTGAATATGTTTATCCAAATCATCGTATACTTCCATCATATCAAGAACTGTACCTTCCATAACAATTAAACTTCCTTCTGCTATAAATTGATCATATTTCATTCTCATAGCTGGTTGTAATTTCATTAATGTTCTTTCGCTTATGTAGTTACGAGTTTTTATTCCAAAAGCCATTTTTTTTAATGGAAATAAGAAAGTAAATGCACAAAAGTCATCGCCTTGAGATAGATCAGCGCCTAATGCACAAGGCATTTCCCAATAATCTCTCTTTTTATGAGGAAGAGTTTCTTCATAAGTAAAGAAATATGTGTAACCTTCCATTGGAATGCTAAAACGTTTTGCCAAAATATCATTTCTTGTAGAAGGGGCTTTTTCTGCTCTTTCTACTTCTAATTGATAAGTTTCATAGCTTACTGTTTTACCTAGATTTGGATTAGCTTTTATCCATTTGTCTGGTTGAGCAACTTCATCTATCGAATCCAACTTGTACCAAAATATAGATACATGTGGGTTAATATATTCGCCTTTTAATATATCCATTAATTCCATTTTAATTGTATCACCAGGCCCATTTCTTATTGTACCTTCGGAACTAACAGCTAATATTAAATAATCGTTATTTTTTGAAGCACCTTGCTCTAGTGCACCTATAACGTCCTCCCTAATATCACCAGATAACCATTCATCAACAGTATTAATTCTACTATTCAAACCTTGTAGCTTGTCAATTGACATCGGTCTTATTTCTAATAAAGAACCGGTTAAAAAATTTTCAATTCCTTTTTTAGTTGAGGCTAATTTTTGCCTATTTATTTTAGAACCAGTTGTATTATTTATTGAACCTTCTGTCAAAAATTTGTATAACGGCCCTCTAGATCTAGTAATCGCTGTTCTTATTGGTGAAAGAACTTCTTCTGCTTGTTTCATAGTTGGTGCAGTATGCACTTGGTGAGTGGTACTTGTATCTACATTCAGATAATAATTTTGAACACATGATTCATACATAGATTTAGCAGCTCCTCTTGGAACTATTAAATATTGTTTATTTATTAAACGCTTTTTTATTTGTTTATTCTCGTAATGTCCTCCATGACCATCTGGAGATGGTACATATACACTTCTCTCTACAAAGTAATACCAACCAAATATTTGTTCAGCCCATAATTTAAAAGTGTCTAATAAATATAGATCACTTCCATCAGTTAATGTTAATTCGTCTTCGCAATATCTTATAAATCCTTCCACTGCTAAATCGTCATAGTATATACCAGGGTTAAGTATTAACGAATCTATTCTATTCATTTCTAAAGATATCGTTTCACATACTGGTATTTCTCCTCTTATTACAGCGTTTCTAAACTCACCGTAATATTTTGGGATAGCTGTATTAGATAAACTCATTATCTATTATATGGCAATTGTAGCCTACTCTTATAAGATATTTTATTATTTTTTGTTACTGGTTCCCATACAGCATCAGGGACATTTTCATTAGTATACGCACGCCCTCTGTCTACTGTAGAGCCATAATTTGAATCAGACGTTGATTTGGAATAAAAATTAAAATTCACTGTATTACCAGTTTTTTCATTTTTAGAATTTGAAGTCTTTTCAGAATTATCTTTTCCTTTAGAATTTTTGTATTCTTTGTATTTTTCTTTCATCTTTTCTAAGTTTACATCTTCTTCAAATTTTCTTCTTTTATATGTAGCCATATCTGCATCCTCTTTTGCTTTATTTAAAGCCTTGGCTGCATCGCTCATCGTTTTCTTGTCTAAGCCTAAAAGTTCTCCACCTTTTTTCTGAAGCCATCTAGATAATAGATTTTTTCCAGCTTCTATAGCTGCTGGTTTTAAAACCTCAGACCCAACAGTTTTTACAAATTTATGGCCTTTCCCTTCTGTTTTATCCAAAACATCTTTCTTTATGTTTAATGCTTCTCTTTCTCTTCTCCATCTATCAGTCATGTCTAATAGTTCTTTATCTGACATTTTTCGTATAGATTTCTTATTCAAATCCTCTTTTACTTCTGGTGTTTTCCCTTTTAATTTTTTTCCAGTCAATTGTTTATAATCATTTTTTAATCTTTGGGCTCTTTTTCTACCTGCAGGTGTTAAGCTTCCATCTGAATTTTGGTAACGCCTTATACCCCATCGCATACCAAGTATGCCATGATGCTCTAATTTATTATTCTGTTCCATCGCTTTCACCTCCATTTTGAATTTCATCGCTAGTGACTGTAAAGCGCCATTCTAATTCTTTAATTTGCTCTTTGAAAGAATCAACTAAAAAAGAATTTTGTGGCGGATCAAATAATAATCTAACTCTTAGATAAATATATGATCTAACATTTTCTATTTGAGAAGTAGTTATATAATCTTCCCATGTAGAATCCTTTCCATTTATAGCATACCCATTACTTGGACCTATGCCCAACTGATGTAATGTTGAAAATACACTATTTATATGGATAATAATATCTGTATCGAAATCAGTATTTTCACTAGCTATACCTAACATCTTTTTAATGTTATCTAAAATACTGTCTTCTAACGTATCATCTTCTATGGTTGTTTCATCTTCTACGATGTCTGAATTATTATTCATAAAAACACTCCTAACTATTTATTATTTAATAGTTAATAAAACTTTTAACACAATATCCAACATTACCATCGACAACAACTTTTATAAAATCACCATATTCTCCATCTAATATTACTTCTTTATCTTTGTTTATAATAAATAATACTTCTGAATCTTTAGATGGTTCTTTTCTAACGTTTAATTTTTCAGGAATAACATAACCTACTTGACAAGTGTCTTCTGATTCATTAACTTCGTCTTCAATAACTGAGCTTTCATCTACTGAATCTCCAACATTCTCTTCTTGATTATCTCCTACTCCTTCTTCTGTTACTTCTACGTTTTCTACTGGTTGTTCTTCAACTATTTCTGCATTTTCTACTGGTTGTTCTTCAACTACATTTAATTGTTCTTCCATGCGTTTGGCCTCCTTATTTTTATTTTTTCTTTTAGACATCTATGATACCTCCTTTTTATTTAATGTTTCCATGGGCACATATCATTAGCTCTTCTTTCTATTGGAGCTTGTTGTAATATGTTCTTGTTACCATAATGGATTGCATCATGAGTGTTTTTTGTCGTAGTTATTAAATATTCTGGATTAAGTAATATATCACTATTATTTAATATATCTTCTTTTGTTATTGGATTCATATGATGAATCAAAATTTTATCACCTAAAATTTCTCTATCGAAGCAAGCTAAATCACATCCTCTATCTCTAGATATAACATAATTTCTAACATTACGCCATTCTTTAGATTTATAGAAATCTTGATTTAAATATCTATCAAACCCAAATGTTTCTTCGCCAACTATTGAATCTAATTTTAAATATTCATATCTTTCCTCGAAAGTTTTTAAGGTTATTAATTCACTATATGTTCTTATTTTATTCTTCATCATGACCACCATAATGTCGCATAGCATTTATAGCATTAGCATACAATTCTTCTATATGCTTTGCAGATTGCAATGCTTCTGTTTTAGCAGTTATGAGATCTTTTTGCTTTTCTAATATCTCTTTTTCTATTTTTTCTTTACTGGATCCTAGTTTAAGATAATGAGTAATAACTTGTGAAGAAGCTGTACCATTACGTAGTTGTTCTTCGGCTAATTCTGTTGCCAAATATATTAATTGATTTTCTCTAGCTTCAGGTGTTAATGCCGGTCTTATTTTTTTCTTCTCAATATTTTGTTTTACTTTTGCCATATTTACTACTCCTTTCTTATACTATTCTATAATCTAATTCACCACTTAGAGTGACTTACAAGATTATATTTAATTAATTATTTTATATATTTTGAAAGGATTATCTATAAATACTAACGCGATTATGTTAATTTAGGACGATTAACTGATGTTTGTTGGCTGAATATGTTTACCTATCAGGAGGTGATGCGTACTATAAACTATATCTTGGGCATTTTAGTCATAGTGTAGAGCATTCTTGTAAGCCACTTTAAATAGTGAATAATAAATATTCATAAATATTGAAGAAAAAATTAATAACCGATAGTCCATCCTGCGTTTAAAAAATCTTGATAATGTGGTAGAGCTTGTATCCTTGATGCTGGGTAAAAATGTGTGTGATTTATACCGACTTCTGTTAATTTTTTATTACCAACTTTAGTTCCAGTTATACACATTTGTAAAATATTATCTAAACTCTGGTCTGTTAAATTATAACAATTACTAAACATAGAATTGACAATAGATGCATTTGGTATGTTAAACACCGGAACGTTTTCTAATTTCTGGCAATTATTAAACATTGCATATAGATTATCAGCTGCGCTAATATCAAAAAAATCTATTGTTACTAATGATATGCAATTTTGGAACATCATATTTAGACTTTTCAAACTATTAGTATTGAATAATGTAACTTCTTTTAGACCAGTACAATTATAAAACATTGAAAAGACATTGGTGACATTATTTAAATTTATATTTTTTGCACTAATTAATGAATAGCATCCATAAAACATGCTTGAAACATCTGTACATTTATAATTACCATTGTTAATCATATTCTCTACTTTTATTAATTCTGTTTTTTCATAAAAAGCACTTGACATATTTGTGCCACTTTGTTTTGCTGCTATATTAATGTTTTTTATTTCTCTTAACGTGTTATAATTTTTAAAAAGATTACTACGTGATTCATATAACATGTTCTTATTATCATAAATCAATAATGTTCTAGCATATTTTCCCAAATCTGAACTTGAAAATTCATTTATTTTTGAGAATTCTAAAGTATCATTATATTCTTTAATCAACCAATCTGGGAATCCTTTATAACCAAAAACGCTCCAATCCCCACCAATATTAAGTATTTCATTGATCATCTCATTTGGCAAAAATTTAGAAGTTTTTCCAGTCTTTGATCTTATAGTATTAGCAATATTTATTAACGTGGTTTCTTTTATCAATACCTTATCCATATTGGCCATATTAATATTCCTCCTCATCAGCATCTATAAACCTGGAAACTACATTATTAATTATCTCTTCTATTTCGTCATCTGTGAAATAATCAACACCTTTTACTGGAGTTGCCCCAGGATCACCTTTAGGACCAGGATCGCCTTTTGGACCTCTTAATATGGTTTCAACATTAACTGATGCATTATCAATTATTCCACTATTATTCATTCTAAATCAGCTCCTTCTGGATATAATCGAAGTACTTTTTCACCATTTCTATCATAGCCTACCAAAGTACATTCCTTGTTTAATTGAATTTCATACCAGTAATCAATTGGTTTATTAGACATTTCACCTATTTTTGTGTCACTACTTGATAGAG
>Ga0310691_10008446_pt1 | contig 10562 bp, 11 predicted proteins | sample 176DNAGHGlowgp2_FD_203887 | JGI IMG/M metagenome (GOLD analysis project Ga0310691, IMG submission 203887) | Sheep rumen microbial communities from Palmerston North, Manawatu-Wanganui, New Zealand - 1766 DNA GHGlow gp2 (v2) (version 2) | ecosystem: Host-associated > Mammals > Digestive system >... | reverse complement strand
GAGCACCGCGGAACTTCCGGAAACCGGCACAACATTATATCCGAGTGCGGAAGCCTCGCTTACCACCCGCTGGCCGGGATCGTTGATCAGGGGATACCCCGCATCTGAAATCAGCGCGATGTTCTGTCCCTGCGCAAGCATTCCGATAATGCCATGGGTGGAACTTTCTTCATTGAAATTCTGATAGGAGATCAGACGGTTGTGAATATCAAAATGCTTCAGCATCTGCCCGCTGGTCCGGGTATCCTCACAGGCAATCACATTGACACTTTTCAGTATTTCAACTGCCCGCGGTGTCATTTCCGAAAGATTCCCTATCGGTGTTGCGACAAGATACAGGGTCGGCTTTTCGTTTTCAAAGCTTTTCTGCCGGATCATTTTTCGCTTCCCCTGGCGGCTTCTTCCGCTTTTTTCTTCGAGGATTTGAAACTCCTTACCGTAACGTTGGGGTTATTTGTCTGCGGCTCCGGCCGACGGCGGTTCTCCCGGCGCTGCCTGTTTCCGCCGCTGCTGCTGTTTCCGCCGCGGCGGCTTCCGGATGAAGCGGAGGCAGCTTCCTTCTGAGGTTTGGAACGGCGCTCATTGCGCAGATTCCTGAGCTCCGCTTCTTTCTGATGAGAGGTATCCTTGGATTCCGCCGAGATCCCGCGGCTCTTTTCACTGTCACTGGCGGAGAAGGCTGCCCGGGGCTCCTTGACATCCCGTACACCCGGAGCGATGTGCGTCTGCTTCTGGTTTCTCTCGCGGCTCTTTCTGCCTACCGCAATTCCCTTGCGGACGACCGTATTCTCCCGAAGCTCGTCAATCGTAATCACTTGATAGCTTTCACTGTTTTCCAGCCTGGCCTCATTGGTCATGACGTTCATGGAGGTCACCCGGTACATCACGCCCTGATATTCCACATGCGCGCCCATCTTGGGAAGTCCGGCTGTGATCTCTTTGTAATTGGCGTCCTCATACTTCAGACAGCACATCAGCTTTCCGCACATGCCGGACAGTTTTTCCGTATTCAGTGCCAGCAGCTGATTCTTGGCCATATTGATGGATATTACATCGGTCTTGGTCTTGAATCTTGCGCAGCAGCATTCCATCCCGCACATGCCGATTCCGCCGATCATCTTTGCCTTGTCGCGCTCACCGATCTGACGCAGTTCAATCCGGCAGTGCAGGCGGCTTCCCAGCCGCTTGAGCAGCTCCCGGAAATCCACCCGCTGTTCCGCCTGATAGACAAACAGAATCTTGGAGCGGTCCAGCATGTATTCCGCCGACAGCAGATGCATGGAAAGATCCAGATCCCTGATCTCCTGTTCACAGATCCTGAACGCCTCCTTGCCGGCTCTGAGATTGTCTTCGTAATCCTGCAGATCATTTGCGTCTGCTTTTCTGAGAATCGGCTTTGACGGCATCCGGGAAGAAGGATAGATCGATGTGCTCGTACATCCGCCCTGTACTTCCCCCAGCTCCATGCCCTGACTTGTCTCCACAACCACTTTGTCACCGGGCTTCAGATCATTCCTGCTGGTTCCGAATGAATAGGACCGACCGCTGTTCCGAAAGCGGACCGATACGGAATAGTCATAATGGACAGACGGCTGTTCGGCAGCCCGGGGAACTCTTGTGTCTGTTTCTCTGTTAATCATTGGTGCATTCCTCCAGTCTGAACAATGCCTGTGCCAGAAGCAGGCTCAGATCATTGTTTCTGTTGACACGGTCACGGGATTCTCCCGCGATCTTTACTTTTTCTGTCAGCTGCCGGCGGGTATTCTGAACTTTTTCCGCCGACACAGCCCTATGATACCATGAGGTCGTGCCGCCGTCATATGACAGGGCATCCATAAAAAACTTCAGAAGAAAACTGAAAAAATAATCCAGCGTATCCACATTCTGGTCTCTGGCATCCTTCTGCTTCACCCCTTCCGAGGTGTCACTTCCCGCCTTTGCCCGGTATCTCGATTCATAGTCGACATACAGAAGCCGACGTTCTCTTCCGCCTTCGGCATACTGTTGGAACATATGCTTCGCCGCCTGAAAGGAAGCGGACGCGGCGGTATCCGGAATGGCGGAAAGATCCTTTACGATGCAGGAGAGCAGAGGTGCATCCTCTTCATCCACTCCGGCTTTTTCAATGAATTCGCTGATCACCCTGGCGGAAAGAGGCTGAAACGGGATACAGATACAGCGGCTGCGGATGGTTTCCAGCACCCGCTCGGCATTATCCGCGGTCAGAATCGCGTATACCTCGCTGGATGGCTCCTCGAGAAACTTCAGCAGGCTGTTCATTGCCCCGATACTCGTATTCTCAAAGCGGTGAATCACATATACCTTCCGTCCAAACCCGCCGGAAGCCGTTCTGGAGAAGCGCTGCTGAAGACTGTCGATCTCTTCCTTCTTGATCGCCTCCTTGCGGCTTCCGTCCAGAAAGATAAAATCTCCATAATCTCCCCGGTAGATCGCCGCAGCGGTGTCCCTGAGCGAAGGATCCGCCTTTGCTTCATTGAGCAGTGAACGGGAACGGGTCAGAATACTCGCCGCAAACAGCATCGCCGCTTCCTTTTTCAGGGAATTCTCCGGTCCGGAAAAGAAATAGGCATGAAACAGCGAGTCTTTTTTCAGCATTTCATTCAGAAGCGAAAACTGCGGCATCTTCTGGAACAGCTGGAAAAAGACAGCACGGTTCTCCGCCTGCCGTTTTTCCATTTCCTCCTTTTCCGCCTCCTGCGCAAGCAGCTTTTTATCTGCGGCAGTGAGCTTTGCCTCAGCCATGGATCAGCTCCAGAACCGCCGCAAGCGCGTCCTCCGTAACCTCATCCAGGCTTCTGGAGGCATCAATCCGCACCATCCGGCTGCCGGCTTTTTCGGCAACCTTCTGATATCCCTCATAAACCTTCTGATGAAACTCCATGCTTTCACTGTCCATCCGGTCTGTTTCCCGTGCGTTAAGACGGATCCGCTCCAGTCCCAGAGAAGCCGGAACGTCAAGAAAGATGGTTCTGTCCGGCATCATTCCGCCGGTCGCAAAACGGTTCATTTCCAGAACCTCATCCACGCCGATCTGCCGCCCGTAGCCCTGATAGGCAGCCGAGCTGTCCACAAACCGATCACAGATCACATGGGTTCCTTCCGCAAGAGATGGAAGAACGATCTCGACAAGATGCTGGCGGCGGCTGGCGGCGTAAAGCAGCGCTTCGCAGCGGGCGTCCATATCGGTATTCTCCGGATCCAGAATGATATCCCGGATTTTTTCGGCAATCCTGGAGCCGCCTGGCTCCCGGCTGTAGCGTACCGGAATCCCCATCTGTTCAAGCCGCGCGCACACCATTTTTGAAACCGTGGTCTTGCCGCTGCCGTCCGGCCCTTCAAACGTGATGAATTTTCCCTTTGTCATCATTGTTCCTCATCTTCTGTCTTATTCCTGTTCAATCAGGCCCCGATCTCTTTCAGAGCCTGCTTCATTGCCTTCCGCTCTTCTTCGGCAGCGGTTCTTTCCGCCGCTTCCGTTCCGAAATAGAACTTGATCTTCGGCTCGGTACCGGACGGACGCACCGCACACCAGCCTTTTTCAAGCTCATAATAGAGCACATTGGAAGAAGGAAGGTCCAGTTTCTTTTTCTCACCGCTTTCAAGATCCGTCCGGATCCCGGTTTTATAATCACGGATCGCCAGTGTTTTCTTTCCGGCAATCTCTTTCAGCGGATGGCTGCGCAGCTGTTCCATGATCTGCTTCATCCGCTCCTTCCCGCTGATTCCCTGAAAGGAGACACTGGTCTGTCCCTCCAGAAACCATCCATACTCCCGGTACAGATCCTCCATCACTTCCAGCAGAGTTTTCCCTTTGGAGTGATAGAACGCGGCTGCCTCACACAGAAGCGCGGTTTCCTGAACCGCGTCCTTGTCCCGGACGGCGGTGCCGGCAAGACATCCGAAGCTTTCCTCAAATCCAAAGACAAAACAGGATTCTCCGCTTTCCTCAAATTCCTGAATCTTTTCCCCGATGAATTTGAACCCGGTCAGCGTCTCAAACAGCCGGACCCCGTATTTTTCCGCCAGCGGTACAGCCATCTGTGAAGAGACAATGGTCTTTCCAATCGCCGCGTTGTCCGGAAGCGTTCCGCTGTTCTTCTTTTCCTTCAGAATATAATCCGCAAGCAGAATACCGGTCATATTGCCGTTGAAAAAATGATAGGTGCCTCTGTCATCCGGAACCCAGAGACCCAGCCGGTCCGCGTCCGGATCCGTTGCCAGAACAAGATCCGCGTGAATCCTTTCAGCCAGTTTCAGGGCCAGATTCCATGCCTCGCGCGCTTCGGGATTGGGATATTCGCAGGTCGCAAAACTGCCGTCCGGATCCTCCTGCTCTTTTACGACATGCACATCGTCAAACCCCAGATCCGCAAGAATCTTCATCACCGGAATGCGGCCGGTGCCGTGCAGCGGGGTATAGACGATCCGAAGAGCCGGCCCATATTCTCCAGCCAGTTCCGGATGAATCACACTGTCCATTACCGCTTCATAATAAGCACTGTCAATCTCTTCCCCGATCTCATGAAAAAGTCCCTGTTCCTTCGCTTCCTGAATGGAAATCACCGGGATTTCCTCAAAGGTGTGAATTTCTTCGTACGCTTTCATGATTTCCCTGGCATGGGTAAGCGTAATCTGTCCGCCATCCTGCCAGTACACTTTATATCCGTTGTATTCCGCCGGATTATGGCTTGCGGTGATGACAATCCCCGCAAGACATCCAAGCTTTCTTACCGCGAAGGAGAGTTCCGGCGTCGGCCGCAGAGATTCAAACCGGTATGCAGGAATGCCGCATGCATTCAGAGTCATCGCGGCTTCCAATGAAAACTCTCTGCTTCCAAAGCGGCTGTCATAGGCAATGACCACGCCTTTATCCGTATCTCCTGTTTCCTTCAGGCACTGTGCCAGGGCATAGGTTGCCCGGCGGACGGTATAACGGTTGATCCGGTTGATTCCGGCTCCGAGAATCCCCCGCATTCCGCCTGTCCCGAATTCCAGATCCTTCCCGAAACGCTCCAGAATTTCTCTGTCATCCCCTGCGATCGCCATCAGTTCTTTCTTTGTATCAGAATCAAAACAGTCTGAACTCAGCCAGTGATCAAAGACCTTCTTCGCCTTTTCCAGTTCCTTCATCATCCTTCTCCTCTTCCAGTGGATCGGGGATTGTTTCCTTTTCCGGCATCAGGGCATCGAATACCGGAAGCGCGAGGCGCGCGGAAACATATCCTGCTGTGCCGATTCCAAGAAACAGCCAGATCGCAAGAATATAGACAAACGTATCCGGGCTGATCAGAAACCATCCGGTCATCAGTCCGTTGACAGCCAGGAGCGCAAGGCTTCGGGCGGGATTGGCTGTGGCAAGACGCACCGCATTTCCAAACGTATTCCCCACCGTATTATCGAAGCGCGCAAACAGCAGAAGCACCCAGGCAAACAGAATGATGGAAAGCGAGGTCAGAGCGATCACAGCCCCAAACCCGGCCGGACTGGTCCGGGAGGAAAACGCCATTCCGATCAGCCAGAAATACAGCATTCCGTTGACCGCTGTGAGAATGATGGCAAATGGAAGACTCTTCAGGAAGTTGCCGGCAAAGAAGTGAAAGAAATCATGAAATGTACCGGTATCTTCATCCCGGATCATCCGCATCATGACATAGTACATGGATGAAATCGCATCCGCAGCCGTAATCACGGGAATACACAGAAGCAGACACAGAAAATTCAGCACCAGAATATCAAACAGCCTGGACAGAAACACCATGAACGGCCGCTCTCTGTAAATATCATTCTTCATCATTCACCGCTCCGTTTATTCCGCGTAGTCACCGCCTTCTACGCCGAAATATTCCTCAAAGGACTCAAATACATCCGTCTCATAGATTTTTGTCGCGTAATCCACACCGATATACCGGAAATGCCAGGGTTCATACGCATAGCCGGTGATCTCCTGCTTGCCCTTTGGATAGCGCATGATGAATCCGTATTCATGCGCGTGCTCCCTCAGCCAGACGCCGCTCTGGGTATCTTCAAAGGACTGATTGAAATTAATGCCGTTGAGACTGCCGTCCCCTTCCACAAAATCCGCCGCAAGTCCGGTCTGATGATCCGAATATCCAGGTCGTGAGGAAATGGTGTCGGCAGTTTCCGTTCCATAACTCGCAGAATAATTGTTATACAGCTGCCGCTGATACTCCTCGCCGCGGTATGCGCTCGAAATACTCAGGGTAACTCCTTCCTGTGCCGCCGCATCCGCCATCTGCTTCATCATGGAAGCCGCCTCCGCCTTCATCTGGCAGCCCTGGGTCTGACGGATTTCCGGTACTACAAGATCAGACGGCACATAGCCATCCGGCAGTTTGTGCTTTTTATTTGCGACAATCAGAAGACTCTCCGTATCCGTAAATACCGAGGGATCCAGCGTCTGAGGTTCCTCTGTCTCTGCTGGTTCAGGTTCAGAAGAAGCCATTGGCTCTTTCGTGGGTTCACTTGTTTCAGCCGGTGCAGTTTCTGTTTTTGTTTCCGTCTGTACGGCGCTTTTCTGTGTGAGTACACCATAAAGGCCAATGCCAAGCAGAAACAAGAGCAGAATCAGAAGGACTGTCAAAAACCGTTTCATACAGATTTCTTTTCCTCAAAAATCTTTCTTTTGTCAAGCTCATGCAGTACAAACCATCCGATGATTACTGCGATCAGTTCCCCAACCGCCACCTCAAGTCCGTATACCGGAGCCATCCCGGCAATGTTGTCCGGATTGAGTATCCACGCCAGCTCCAGGCCGACAAATACACCGTTGAACAGCACCGGCATCAGAATGGAAAGCACCGGAATCCCGGCAACCCGGATATTGCGCAGTCGGTAGGTAGCCACCGCCGCGAGAAAAGTTGCCAGCGTGCCGATCACAATATCAATCGGTCCCGTTACATTCATGGCCACTCCGATCAGATTGCTCAGAAAGCATCCAAGCGTCACTGCCCAGATGCCCGGCTTCCAGAAAATCGGCAGAAGGGTCAGCCCTTCCGCGATCCGCACCTGTATCGGTCCGAAGGAAAATTCCGACAGAACCAGGGTGAGCACAGTATAGACCGCGGCAACCATCGCAATTCTTGTAAACGTATTGTTCTCCATAGAAACACTCCTGTAAAAATCACTGTTGTACGCCGTAACCGGCGGCAGTTTTCCTGCAGTCATTCATTATACGTGCGATTTGAGCGCCGCGCTACCCATGAGTCCGCACAGGATCCCATACAAACAAGGAGATCACCCGCAGTCCGATGATCTCCTGTAAGATGCGCTATTCACTGTTTCCGATTTTCGCGACCGTTCCGCCTTCCAGAAGTTCAATCGGAAAGATCGCAGGCATCCGGTTGGCGTTTTGGGGATTCTCAATCAGACTGATCAGCCGCTCCGCCGCGGTAATGCCCATCTGGGTCGTACTCTGGCGGATGGTGGTCAGCTTTGGTTCAAGTGCCTGGGTCAGAGGAATACCGTCATATCCTTCAAATGAGATATCCTCCGGAATCCGCAGGCCAAGCCGTGCCGCGGCTTCCTGGGCGCCAAGATACCCCATGTCATCCGGCAGAAGAATGCAGGTCGGCCTCTCTTCAAGGGACAGAAGCTCCTGCACGATACTGCGGGTCAGAGTAATGTCATCGTACAGACCTTCCCGGATATACTCCTTCGGAACCGGAAGATCATAGAATGCCATGACATTCCTAAACTGGATAATCCGCGTTCTTGTCACAACCGAATTATTGTGGCCGTGAACATACGCAATCCGTTTATGTCCCTGCTGGATTGCATATTCCACAAGTTTTCTGACACCGGTCTCATTATCCGAAAGCACCGCCGGTGTTTTCCGGTACAGGTGATCGATGGTAATGCATGGGATGCCGCAGACGGAAAGTTCCTTGATGGAAGGATCCTCAAAGTATGCGCACACAATGCACACCCCGGCACAGCTGTTCTTCTTCAGCCGGTCCTGCCAGCTTTCTCCCTCCTGAAGTGCCGTATGATGAATAAACGTGATGTCATATCCCAGTTCTTCCGCTTTCTTCCGGAAAGCTTCAAGAATGAGAATAAAGAAAGGATGTGTAAGGCCTCTGCCGCTTTCTTCCTCATAAATGATTCCGAGCGTATGCGGGCAATCCGCGGCGTTTGTCGCAGTCATAAATCACGCCCTCCTGTATGATCTGCTTCTATTCTACCATGCCGAAGGGCTTCCTTGGAAAAGGAGAAAACGATCTGCCGACAGAAACAGCAGCTCCCTCTTCAGGATCATTCAATCCCGAAGAAATGTCTGAAGGCGTTCCGCTTCCTTCTTTCCTTTTTCATACAGAGTGATAATGGCGCTGCGGTCCTTGGTCAGGGTCTTCATATTGCCGATGGTATCCGGCGCAAGAATGATCACCTTTCCCTGCCGCTCAAGGTTTTTTGCCTGATCCAGCTGCTTGTTGTAGGTCTCTGCCCGGTTGATCAGCGCTTTCTGAATCGCCGGATAGCGGCCAAGCAGCTTCGCGGCCAGCGCGTCATTTTTCTTTCTTCGGTAGAAGTCCCGGGGTTTCGTCAGAATGACCACCACTCTGTCACACCCGCAGTCCATCGCTTTCTGAAACGGGATGGGATCACTGAGGCCGCCGTCAAAATAGTAACCGTTCTGATAGTGCACCGGTTTCGAAGCCAGCGGTACGCAGCACGAAGCCATGCAGGGGCCGTTGTCCCCTTTTTCCAGACTGTGCACGTCGAAGTAAACCGGCTCTCCTGTTTCCGCGTTGGTCGCAACGATCAGAAACGTTCCGTCACTTGCCATCATGGTGTCATAATCCAGCGGGTATTCTCCGTTTTCGCCGGCGAGCTCCGGACCGAAGATATAGTCGAGATCCAGATAATTGCCGCTTTTGAGAAAGGCTTTGACGCCCATGTAGTCACTGCGGAAGCTGTAGTCCGAATAGAACTTCAGTCCCCTTCCGTGCTGTTTCGCAAGAAAGGAAGCGATATTGGCACTGCCTGCGGATACACCGATCAGACAGTCAAAAGAAATGTCATGTTCCAGGCAGTAATCAAAGATACCCGATCCGAATGACGCCCGGTTTCCTCCGCCCGGATCCACAATGCCAATCATATTCTCTCTCCCAGGTGCTCAAGCACCGACGCGGTGATTGCCGAGATCCGCAGAGACGCCTCTTCTTCGATTTCCTGATAACTTCGGCTGCTGGTTTCATCCGCCTTGTCTGAAATCGCCCGTACAATGACAAACGGTACATGGAAAAGCCAGGCGGTCTGTGCCATGGCAGCCCCTTCCATCTCACAGCAAAGGCCTCCAGTCTCCTGATGGATCCGGTGTTTGTCTTCACTGTCATGCACAAAAGTATCACCGCTGACAACCGTGCCCTCAAACACCCGGACCTCCGGTGCCAGTTCCCTTACCGCATCAACTACCAGCCTCCGCATCTGCGCATCGGCTGGAAACGCACGCACATTCAGACCCGGAACCTGACCTTTTTCATAGCCGAGTCCGCAGACATCCATGTCATGCTGAATCGCCGCATCCGACACGACGATATCCTCAATGTCAAGCTCAGGATCCAAAGATCCGGCTATACCGGTATTGATGATGGCGGAGCAGTGAAAATGATCGATCAGAAGGGATGCGCAGATGCCCGCATTCACCTTGCCGATGCCGCACATTACAAGAACCACCGGCATGCGTCCGACGGTTCCTTCATAGAATGTCATGTCCGCGATCGTTTCCTGACAGGCGACATTCATGCGTGCATGCAGTATTTCCACTTCATGTCTCATTGCCCCGATCACGCCGATTTTTCCGGTTTTCATCCTATCCTCCCCCTTGCCTTGTTCTCACGGATCAGAAATGTCATTCCGATGGTCTTGGCGTCATCCACTTCACCATTCAGAATCTTTTCCGTGATCTCATCCAGCGACAGCCGGCAGAGATTCAGGTATTCATCCGCGTCGAGATGCTGGCCAAGAAAGCGTCCCTTCTTCGCGTAATACAGTTCAATGACCTCCGTGTCATAGGCAGGAGTAGGAACCATGGATCCAAGGTGAAAGAAATCCAGGCCTTCATATCCGGTCTCTTCAATGATCTCACGCTTTGCGGTTGTCATCGGATCCTCTCCCGGTTCTTTTTTGCCGGCCGGGTATTCCAGCATGATTTTCTCCTGGGCATACCGGTACTGGGTGACAAAGAAAAACTTCCCTTCCTCATCCTCAAGCGCAATGCCCACGCCGCCGGGATGTTCCACTACCTCACGCGGTACAGTTTCTCCCTCCGGTGTCTTTGCCTCATCGAGGCGCACCCTGATGATATGGCCGTCATATACGGTTGTTTTCTTCAGCGTCTCTTCCTTCATTTCCATTAACTAAATCCATCACTTTCCTTTTCATTATATGCCATGGGTTTTCCCAGAAGAAAACCGATCCGGCCCATGGTCAAAAAAACACTTCAGTTTTTCTGAAGTGTCACTGTATTTTCTGCCAGAGTTCATCACTGAGTTTTTCATTCATCGGCCTGTCCAGAAGCTCCG
>Ga0310691_10008445_pt1 | contig 10562 bp, 6 predicted proteins | sample 176DNAGHGlowgp2_FD_203887 | JGI IMG/M metagenome (GOLD analysis project Ga0310691, IMG submission 203887) | Sheep rumen microbial communities from Palmerston North, Manawatu-Wanganui, New Zealand - 1766 DNA GHGlow gp2 (v2) (version 2) | ecosystem: Host-associated > Mammals > Digestive system >... | reverse complement strand
GTGCTGTGCAAACGGCATAGAGCCCGAGTCGAACCAGCAGTCGATAACCTCGGGAACGCGCTTCATCTGCTTGCCGCACTTGGGACACTTGATAGTTACCGCGTCAATATACGGTCTGTGCAGCTCAATATCGTCAGGGCAGTTGTCCGACATTGACTTCAGCTCCTCGATAGAGCCGATAGAATGTCTGTGACCGCATTCACACTCCCAGATGTTCAGCGGAGTGCCCCAGTATCTGTTTCTTGAAATACCCCAGTCCTGAACGTTTTTCAGCCAGTCGCCGAAACGTCCCGAGCCGATATTCTCGGGTATCCAGTTGATAGTGTTGTTGTTGGCGATAAGTCTGTCCTTAACGTCAGTCATCTTGATGAACCACGAATCTCTTGCATAGTAGATAAGCGGTGAGTTACATCTCCAGCAGTGAGGATATTCATGCTCGAACTTTGGTGCAGCGAACAGCTTGCCCTGTGCATCAAGGTCCTTGAGTACCTCCGGGTCTGCCTTTTTAACAAACAGTCCCGCATAAGGAGTTTCCTCTGTCATCTCGCCCTTTGCGTTAACGAACTGAACGAAAGGCAGGTCATAAGCTCTGCCTATCCTTGCATCGTCCTCACCGAAAGCAGGTGCGATATGAACGATACCTGTACCGTCTGACATTGATACATAGTCATCGCAGGTCACAAAATGACCCTTCTTGCCCTGCTTTGCAGCACATTCGCCTGCGCAGGCAAACAGCGGCTCGTATTCCATTCTTTCAAGGTCCTTGCCGACATAGCTCTCAAGCACTTCATAAGCAGCCTCGCCGTCCTTTGCAAGACTTCCCAGTACCGTATCAAGCAGAGCCTGCGCCATAATGTATGTGTATCCGTCAGCAGCCTTTACCTTGCAGTAGGTGTCAGACGGGTTTACGCACAGCGCAACGTTTGAAGGCAGAGTCCACGGCGTAGTTGTCCACGCAAGGAAATACTCGTCCTTGTCCTTTATCTTGAAGCGCACGATAGCCGAGCGCTCCTTAACAGTCTTGTAGCCCTGTGCTACCTCGTGAGAAGAAAGCGGAGTTCCGCATCTTGGGCAGTAGGGGACTATCTTGAAGCCCTTGTACAGCAGTCCCTTGTCGTATATCTGCTTGAGTGCCCACCACTCCGACTCGATAAAATCATTGTGGTAAGTAACATACGGGTTCTCCATATCAGCCCAGAAGCCGACTGCGGAGGAGAACTGCTCCCACATACCCTTGTATTTCCATACCGACTCTTTGCACATTTTGATAAAAGGCTCAAGTCCGTACTCTTCTATCTGGTCCTTTCCGTCTATGCCGAGAGTCTTTTCAACCTCCAGCTCAACAGGCAGACCGTGAGTATCCCAGCCCGCTTTTCTCGGTACCATTTTACCCTTCATAGTGTGGTATCTTGGTATCATATCCTTGATAGCACGGGTGAGAACGTGACCGATATGCGGCTTGCCGTTAGCCGTCGGAGGTCCGTCATAGAATACATATGATTCACCCTTCCGGCGCGAATCAATGCTCTTTTCAAAGATGTTGTTCTCGTCCCAGAATTTTTCGATCTGCTTTTCTCTCTGAACAAAGTTCAGGTCTGTCGAGACTTTTTTGTACATAGCTCTTCTTTCCTTTCAAAAGTTTACAATAAAAAAACTCCCGCCCCTGAAAAAAGGACGAAAGCATAGCTTACGCAACCACCTGTTTTCATCATACATGATAGTACGAGCTTTCCCTAACGCAGAAAGAAACGGCGCGGCTTACTGTGTTTTCAGCCTTGCAACTCGGAAGTGATATTCTGCTTTTGGTACTTGCGCCGCACTCACACTGTCAGCGGCTCGCTGAAACGTTCCCGTCAAAGCATACTGTCTTCGTCACAGTCTTTCAAATATGAAAAAATTATATCACAAACGCTCCTGCTTGTCAAGCACAAAACCGCACTTTTAAAGGAAAAATAACATATTGGCAGATTGCCATACTATATTAACTGTCCAAACAGATTGACAATCAGTGGATTTTGTTATATAATTAAAGAGTATGTAATATTCTTGTGCGCACTTGCTGCACAGAAAGGGGAGAACGATTTGCTTTCTGTTATAATACCGAGCTATAACGAGGAGGGCAATGTTGTCAGAGCTGCTGATGAAGTTTCAAAGCTTCTTGAGGACAACGCGATAGATTACGAGCTTGTATTTGTAAATGACGGTTCAAGCGATAAAACATGGGAAATGATAAACGGGCTTGCACAGTCAAGAGATCATATAGTAGGCGTGAACTTTTCAAGGAACTTTGGCAAGGAAAGTGCCATATTTGCGGGACTTGAAGTAGCCAAGGGCGATGCCTGCGTCCTGCTTGACTGCGATTTGCAGTTCCCGCCCGAAGTCATTATAGATATGTACAACATCTGGAAGAATAACGATGTAGATGTTGTCGAGGGAAGAAAAAAGTCAAGGGGAAAAGAAAACATAGTTTACAAAGCCTTTTCACACCTTTTCTACAAAATGATAAACGGCTCCAGCGGGCTTGATATGCACGCGGCGAGCGATTTCAAGCTTATGGACAGAGCAGTGGTTGACTCGCTCAACGCTATGCCCGAGCGCCTTACGTTTTTCAGAGCAATGTCGAGCTGGGTAGGCTATAAGACCGAAAAGGTGTATTTTGATGTGCGCGACAGGGAAGTCGGCGAGAGCAAGTGGACAGTCGGCAAGCTGATAAAATTTGCGCTCAACAATATCACCTCCTTCACATCTGCACCGCTTCAGATAGTAACGGTGTGCGGCATCGTCACCTTTATCATCTCGGTGATAATGGGCATCAATACCCTTTACAATAAATTTTTCGGTGATGCGTCAGCAGGATTCTCCACAGTTATTATCCTGCAGCTTTTCACATCGAGCATAATAATGTTCAGCCTTGGGATCATCGGCTTTTATATCTCCAAGATTTATGAGGAGATAAAACAGCGTCCAAGATATATTATAAAAGAGATAGTAAAAAAAGACCAAACAAGCGGCGGGGGATATAAATGGAACAAGTGATAAAAAAGTCAATAGCCGCCAACGGAACTTTCTCGCAGCGCACAAGGCATTGGTTTTATGACAAGCGCTGGTACTTTGCGGCTTTCTTTCTGCCGGTAGCGATAATGTTTGCAGCATATGCCGTGTTCAAGGTGTTTCCGTTTGGTGATAACTCTGCACTGGTGCTGGATCTCAACGGTCAGTATGTTTACTATTACGAGGCTTACCGCGATGCTTTCTGGGGCGACGGCAGCTTTATCTATGACTGGTCAAGAAACCTCAGCGGTGAGATGTTCGGTATCTTTGCATATTACCTTGCAAGCCCTTATATGCTGATAATCTATCTGCTGCCAAGAGCGATGATGCCTGTATCTATAATGATCGTTCAGCTTGCAAAGGTAGGTACAGCCGCAGTTACGTTCAGATTCTTCCTTAAAAAGATCTCGCTCAAAGAGCCGAAAACTCTTTCTCTGATAGTTTTCCCGACTGTCTATGCACTTATGGGCTATATGGTCGTTCAGCTTATGGATCCGATGTGGCTCGATGCGCTTATCCTGCTTCCGCTCATATGTGTCGGTGTAAATAAACTGGTCAATAAGGGTGTGATGCTTCCGTATATCATACCACTTGCGCTGATGTTTATTTCGCATTTCTATATCGGGTATATGGTGGGTATATTCACATTTTTCTATTTCTGCTATACCTGCCTTTCAAATAATGACAGAAAACTCCCGCCGCAGTTTTTCAAAAAATGCGTTTATTTCTGTGTCGGGACATTAGTCGCGCTTATGTGTGCAGCCTTTGTGCTGATACCTGTTTATAATTCGCTAAAGCTCGGTAAATTTGAGTTTACCACACCTGATTTCTCCCTTGCAACGCAGTTCGATTTTCTGACCTTCGCCACCAAGCTCTTCCCGATGTCATACGACACCGTTTACCCCGAGGGCTTGCCGATGATCTACTGCTCGACAGCTGCGCTTATCCTTGTACCGCTGTTCTTTATGAACACAAAGATAACCATAAAGGAAAAGACTGCAAACGGCGTGCTTACCGCATTACTTGTGATCCTTATGTATATCAAGCCTGCGGATATGGCAATGCACGGCTTTCAGGTGCCGCAGTGGCTCCCGTTCAGATACTCTTTCATCTTCTCGTTTATGATGATATATATGGCGTTCAGAGCCTTTGAGAACCTCGACGGCATAACAATGAAAAACGTCGGCGGAGTCTATGCAGGGCTTATGATCTTCCTGTTCTGGTGCGAGCGTGAGAACTATAAGCACTTCCAGATATTTGAGTCCGAGGTCGTCAACGGAAAGACCTCCGTAGTGCTGCAGGGCATCTGGGTAGGAATGATCGCATTGAGCGTATGCTTTGTGTTCATACACCTTTTGAGAAAGTATCCGAAGTCAAGAGTCGTATCTGTGATCTTTGCGGGCGCGATGTGCTTTGAGCTTTATGCCAACGCAGTCGATACCTTCCGTAAGATCGACAAAAACGTTGCATACAGCAAGTATTCATCATATCAGCCGTATTTCAGCGATCTCAGAGCAGCCGTTAAAACGATAAATGAATTTGATAAGGATCCGTTCTACCGTATGGAAGCTAACTTCCACCGTACCGTCAACGATCCCATCGGCTCGGGGTATAAAGGCGTGTCGCATTCAAGCTCAACAATGAATGCCCCTGCGCTGAAAATGCTGCAAAGACTGGGCTATGCTTACGGCGGTCACTACACCAAGTATGACGGCGCGACCTATATTACAGATGCTCTTTTCGATATCAGATACCTTATGGAGAAAACAGGCAATACCGCCTATGTTGATCCGAGAATAAAGATCCCCGAGCAGTATAAGCTCACTACCGAAACCACACAGCACGATTCTACCTACAAGTTCTACCGCAACCCCAACGCGCTCGGGCTTGGCATTGTAACGGGCTCGCAGATCTTTGATGTAGTCCTTACCGATGACGACCCGTTCTCTAATCAGAATGCCGTGTTCAGCGCACTTACAGGCAAGAACAAGCACTACTTCACAAGGCTCGACTGCGAGGAAGCAGAGCTAAACAATGTATTCAAGGAAACTCTCGTTGACGGTCACATCAAGTATTATGTAGATGATACCGCAATTACCGATTCCCACATCGACTACCTTGTGAAAATGGACAGCGACAGTCCGCTTTATATGTATTTCCCAACGACCTACGAGCGCAACTGCAACATCTGGGTGCAGGAGGAAAACGCTTATAAAGAGATGGAATCTCCTATGGATATGGCAGGTCAGTTCTTTGTGGGAGATAACTATTCTATCCTCAAGCTTGGCGATTTTTACGAGGGACAGACTATAAGGGTAAGAGTAACTATCGACAACAAGGATAACGAGGCTTTCTGGAGAGATTACATCTTCTGCTCGTTTGATTACGACACCTTTGCGCAGGATTGTGCAAAGCTGCAGCAAAACGTGATGAACATCACAAAGTTTGAAGATACCTATATCGAGGCAACCGCGACCGCCGAGACCGAAGGGCAGTATCTTTTCACCACTATTCCTTACGAGCAGGGCTGGACGATCAAGGTCAACGGCAAAGAGGTAAAGCAGGAAAAAGTGCTTGACAGCCTTATAACTATCCCTCTCGAACAGGGCGAAAACAAGATAACCTTTAAGTTCCTGCCCAAGTATTATATCGACTCGCTCATCATAACGGGCTTTGGCGTGGTGCTGCTTGTGTTCGTATTTCTCTCCGAGGTCAAAAAGATAAACTTTGCAGGCCACCTGCTCAAAAAGGTCCAGCTCAATCCCGATGATGTCCCCGATGATACGGACGATGACAATCCCGGTGACGAAAGCTCGGATGACGATCCCGATGAACAGACCGAAGATGAACTGCCGCAGACGGATGATGACACAGGTGATGAAAACAGTGCCGAAGAGCCCGAAGATGAACCTTCGGATGATGACGGCGAGACAGAAGATCTGCAAACAGATGATCAGTGACATTTTGTGACCTGTTTTGATAATAATATTTATTATTAACTATTGACAAAGGTGTTCATATGCGCTAAAATATTAGAGGTGAGACAAGCTCTCACCTCTGATTTTTTTATTGGAAAGGACAGATAAAAGTATGGATACCATAAACAGAGCCTACAAAAAGCTTACCAATGCAAACGGCATTATCCGTGTTTTCAGTATCATAGCACTTGTGATTTCTCTTATCGGCGTTTTGCTCGAGCCCCTCGGAAAGCTGATCTACAATATGATCTTCAGCAACAAGATAGATTACCTTCTTGTAAAGACCTTTAAGACTTACATCGTTTCATCACAGTATTCTATCATATTCCTTGTTATGTCGATCGTGCTTATGGTCGCTGCATTCAGCTCAAAGCGCAAGAAGAACATCGGTCAGGGTTTTGGCAGCCTGTATGTGCTTGTTCCTGTCGTTGCTTGTATTGCTCCTTTTATTGATATGATCGACTACTTCAATTCAGGCGCCCACAAGTATTATTCAAGCGGCGCTGATAATCTTAAATTCCGCGATCTTTGTGTGATCCTTGTCTATATCCTGCCTATCTGTGCGGCAGTTCTTTTCCTTCTGTGCGGTCTTATGCTCGTTATCAAGGCATCGGGCGAAAAGCCAACAGAGGTCACATACGTTCCCGTTAAGATCAAGCAAAAGCCTGCACAGCCGAATTTTGCACCGCAGAACCAGTTCAATCCTAATGCAAATAACGGCTTTGCACAGCCGCAGGGATTCAATGCCCCGGGCGGATTTGGTGCAGCACCTTTCGGCGCACCAAACGCAAATATGCAGTCGCCCTTTGCAAAACCGCAGGATCAGGCTGTTCCCGCAAGCGCTCCGCTTATGGACGATCTGAAAACATCTTCGGGAGATGTAAAGACAGAAGCAGTTACTTTCTCACCTGCTCCCGAGAAAACAGAGCAGCCGTCCGCTTCACTTCCAAAGGTTTGTCCCGAGTGCGGTACGGTACTTGCCGATAATGCAAAGTTCTGCAAGGGCTGCGGAAAACCTGTCTGATACTAACTTTAAAGTGCGTCCCTCGGGGCGCGCTTTTTTTGCGGCGTAAAACATCTATTGACAAAAAAGCCGTAAAGGAATATAATTATATGTGTATGTGCATAATGTGCAGAAAAATATCTCTTTATGTCGGGAGTCAAATATATGAGCAAAAATGTCCGCAAAAGAAAAACGCCGATCGTCGCAAGGATAAACCCCAGGGGCGCAGCCGCTATCGTTGTGCTGGGTATATTTTTGATGTGCGTTGTCGTGCTGATATCAAAAGCGTTCTTTGTCAGCAACTCCAAAACAATGCCCGAGGGTATTGATACCGCGACTGTTACCGCAGCCACGACACCCGTGCCTGCCGATGAAAGCGCAGTACCGGGTGCAGTAACGACCACAGTCCCCGTAACAACTACCGCGCCGCCTGCGACCACCACAGAGGCTGCGACCACAAAAGCTGCAGTCAAGATGAAAGTTCTTGACGTAACATATCTCAAGCAGGAGCCTGACGAGCAGTCAGAGAATATCATAGTCTTGTCGCCGAACATCGAGGTCGATGTGCTTGAAACGCTTGACAGCGGTTGGTCAAAGATAACCTTCCTTAATGTCACAGGTCAGCTCACAGGCTATATCCAGACGACCTTCCTTTACTGATGAGCAGACAAAAGTATACCATCCGCCTTTCAGACGGAACAGTTCAGCCGTTCCTGCTTGATGTCGGCAGACGCAGGACTGCATCGCTTGCCTTTGTTGAGGGCGAGCTTCGCGTGCGCGTTCCCTACGGCTATACCAATAAAGAGATAAATGACCTTATCATCGCCAACAGCGATTGGATAATCCGCCAAAGCATTAAAAACAGCAGCCGTATCGGTCTGCCGAAAACCTATGCACAGGGCGAACAATTTCGGCTGCTCGGCAGGATATATGCTGTCAGCTATGCTGTGAGCGATAAGTATTTCAAACCCTATCTGACCGACAGCGAGCTTGTTATCGCCGTGCGTGAAGACAGCACGCAGGACTATAAAAAATCGCAGGTAGACGATTTTCTAGCCGAGCTTGCCCTTAAAACCGTCACGGACTGTATGAACACAATGAGTAGGAGGATAGGGCTGTATCCGCAAAAGTTGACTGTTAAATCAATGACATCGCGCTGGGGCTCGTGCAGCTCAAAGCGCAATATCGCAATAAATTATAAAACCGTGCAGTTCCCGATAGAGTGCATAGAGTATGTGTGTGTCCACGAGCTTTGCCACATCAAGCATATGGATCACAGCAAAGCGTTCTGGGATATGGTATCGCTTTACTGCCCCGATTGGAAAAGACTGCGCAGAATAATGAATGAATAAAAGGACCGAAAGCTTTCTTTCGGTTCTTTTTTTGCTGCCTTCGGTATAAAGCACCCAAAAGCCGAATATATTGTTTTAGCAGGCAAAACTCAACGAAAAACAGGAGGCTTTTGAAATGGATACAATGGAATTCAAGCTGGAACGGCAAACATTCTGCGCAGGTGAAACGGTGCTGGATACAAGTGTCGAGCAGTCGGTCGAAAAGGACTTTGTGCTGCCCGACTACTGCGCAGATATCTTCAGGATACTCAAATGTGTAGTTGATACCCGTGTGCTGTCACAAACGATAAACGGCGGTAAGCTCACCTTTGAGCTTGGTGTCAGTGCAAGGGTGCTTTATTGCAGCGAGGGCGACAGCAAGGTAAACTGCATCGTGCAGAAAATGAACTACACCAAATCACTTGACCTTGCCGATAACTGCCAGAGCCCCTCGGTGTTTATAACATCAAGGTGTGATTATGTCAACTGCCGTGTTATCAGCCCGCGCAGACTTGACATTCGCGGCGCGGTAACATCGCGCATCAAGGTCGTTTGCGAGAAAACCCAAAGCATAGTCACAGATGCATCGGGCGGTAGCATACAGCTGAAAAAGCAGCTGCTTACATATCCCGCAAAGCGCCTGACAGCAGATAAGCGCGTCACGGTGATAGAGGAGCTTGAGCTTGCAGGTGACAAGCCGCCCGTAACACAGGTCATACGGACTGACTGCTTTATCCAGCCCGCAGAGCAGAAGATAATCGCAGGCAAGCTCGTCACAAAGGGCGATGCAAATCTGACGATGCTCTATACCTGCGTTGATTCTTCGGGCGAGGATACTATCTCGTCAATGAGATTCACCGTACCGTTCAGCCAGATAATTGATGTCGACGGCATTGACGAGAGCTTTGACGCGAGAGTGCGTATAACCCCATCAAGCTGTGAGATAATGCCCGCAGCCGATTCACAGACCTCTCTTGAGTGTGAGCTGGTTATGCTCGTCAGCTGTGAAGCAGTAAAGTACGAGACCGCAGATATCGTTACCGATGCGTATTCTACCCGGTTTGAATGTGAGCTGAAAACATCAGGCGGCAGCCTTGAAAGTGTTCCCGAATATGTTGAACAGACCAAAGTAGTCACCGCATCTGTCAAGTGTCCCGATGAAAACATACTTTGTGTTTACGACAGCTGGGCAAGCGTTGACAATACGGGCGTGCGCACAAACGAAGATGACAGTTCGTTTGTGATAAGCGGCAATGTCAGGTTCAGTATGCTTGCCAAAACCGAAAGCGGCACACCTGTTTTCCTTGAAACGCAGGAGCCGTTTGAGCATACGATAGCGCTGCCCGAGCAGCTTGAAGATATCAGCGCCTGCAAGTGTGAGCCTGATGTTTGCGTCAAGGGGTGTGAGTATAGGATATCCCAGCCTGACAGCGCCGACATCACAGCAGAGCTTGCAGTCAGGGCAGATGTATCGTCAAGCGCAGCCAAGCAGCTTATCAGCGATATCACTCTTAAAACTGACAGCCCCAAAAAGCGCGATGACGGCTGCGCAGTAAAGCTTTGCTACTGCGGCGAGCAGGATGATATATGGGATATTGCTAAGAGATATTCGACCTCCGTTACAGCAATAATGGAGGAAAACGAGCTTGACGCAGGCAGCACAGCACACAGCGGAATGCTGCTTATCCCGCTTATGAATTAGGAGGTACAGATATGGCACAAGACATTTATGCAGACATCGCCGAAAGAACAGGCGGTGATATATATATCGGTGTGGTAGGACCTGTGCGCACAGGCAAATCCACATTCATCAACAGGTTTATGGAGCAGTTCGTTATACCCAATATCGAGAGTGATTTCCGCAAGGAGCGCGCTATTGACGAGCTTCCGCAGTCCTCGGCAGGCAAAACGATAATGACCACCGAGCCAAAGTTTATTCCCGAGGAGGCGGTAAGAGTCACGATCGACGGCGGCACAAGCTTTAATGTGCGCATGATAGACTGCGTGGGCTACATAATCCCCAGCGCTATCGGCTATATCGAGAATGATTCTCCGCGAATGGTAGATACACCGTGGTTTGACGAGCCTGTGCCGTTCAATATGGCGGCAGAGGTCGGCACAGAAAAGGTCATAACGCAGCACTCGACTATCGGTCTTGTTGTCACCACAGACGGCAGTATCACCGACCTTCCGCGTGAG
>Ga0310691_10008444_pt1 | contig 10563 bp, 13 predicted proteins | sample 176DNAGHGlowgp2_FD_203887 | JGI IMG/M metagenome (GOLD analysis project Ga0310691, IMG submission 203887) | Sheep rumen microbial communities from Palmerston North, Manawatu-Wanganui, New Zealand - 1766 DNA GHGlow gp2 (v2) (version 2) | ecosystem: Host-associated > Mammals > Digestive system >... | reverse complement strand
GACGGCAAGACGATACAGCGAAAACTCACAGACTTTACACCTGCTATATTCGCAATAGGTAAAGAGATGGACGTTCCTGTCATAGACCTAAACGACATCTCTGCAAAGAAACTGGAGAAATACGGTTCATGGAAGACTGACTACCACTTCTTCCTCGACAAGATTCACTCTTCTGCATTCGGAGCACGTATGAACGCTGCATCTGCCGCAGAGGGACTAGATGCTTGCACTGACCCAAGACTTGCAGAACTAAAATCGTATCTCATACAAGAAAAAGTACATCCAGACTACGAGGAGAAGCTTCTGGAATGGGAGCCATCCAATTATGACAAGAAGGGCAACGTAGTGGCTAAGACAAAGTCTGCGGAGGAAAAGAAACAGAAAGTTCGCATTTTCCTCTGCGGTGACTCTACCGGCAAGAATGAGGATAGCAAGTCTGACGGCATGTGGGGCTGGGGCTCACAGGCATACACAGTCTTCGACGAGTCAAAATGCACTTTCATCAATTGTGCCAAGGCCGGACGCTCCACACGCACCTACCTCAACGAGAAGCGTTGGGAGGAGGTTTACTCTACACTACGTCCTGGTGACTACGTACTCATCCAGTTCGGCCATAATGATATTGGTGGTATAGACAGCGAGAAGGAACGTGGCGTAATTGCAACGGGCAAAGACACATGCCATGTGTATAAGTCGCAGTCTTCCGGCAAATACGAGGTTGTGTATTCCTTCGGTTGGTATATAAAGAAAATGATACAAGACTGCAAGGAGAAGGGAGCTATTCCTGTAATTCTGTCGTTCACACCAAGAAATGAGTGGCATAGCGGAAACGGCGCTACCAATGGAAAGCTTCACCCTGTAACAGAAAAGAAGTGCAGACAGTATATTGAGCGTCGATCAGACAACTATATAGTTGAGTGGGACAAAACTGTGGCAGAAGAGGCAGGAGTTGAGTTCGTCGATGTCCACAACATCGCAGCAGATACTCTTGACAAATTGTGTGGAAAAGCTAAGTCTCCAGAAAAAGCAAAGGCTAAGGCTAATGCCTACTTCAACCATGACCACACTCACACATCACTACTCGGTGCCCGCAACAATATACAGAGCCTTGCCAAAGGTTTGCGCAACAATAATTCACCACTTGTAAAATATCTGAAATGAAAAAGTTATTCTCATTAATACTCATCTGCTGTGTTACAACTTTAGTTTATGCACAGCAAACCAGGATTTCAATCCTCGGAGACAGCTACTCCACTTACGAGGGCTACCTCACCCCTGATACCAACGAGATATGGTATTTCAAGCCAGAGAATCCACAACTTCATTCAAAGAATGATGTACGCACCGTGGAACAAACATGGTGGTATCAGGTAATAGAGAAGATGAATGCCACACTTGAGGTAAACAATGCTTTTTCCGGCGCAACAATTTGTCGCACAGGATATTCCAAAGGACCTGAACCTCGAGTTACGATAGCTGGTTTGGAAAAACATGCCGACTATTCCAACCGCTCATTTATCAACCGTAGCAACAAGCTTGGCAATCCTGACATCATACTCGTCTGCGGTGGCACAAACGATTCTTGGTGCGGAGCACCAATAGGTGAATATATATTTGGCAATCAGACAGGAGAGCAACTATACTATTTCCGTCCGGCAATGGCAAAACTCCTCGCTGACCTACGTACAAATTACCCAAAGGCAAAGCTGTTGTTTATTCTAAACACAGAACTCAAGGAGGATATCAACGAGTCCGTACATACCATCTGTAAGCACTATGACGTTGACTGCCTTGACCTAAAAGACATTGATAAACAACAAGGACACCCTTCCATAAAAGGTATGAAAGCCATTGCAGAGCAAGTAACGAAATATCTTAAGAAGAAATAACGAAGAAAGGTGAGGAACACATTTGTTCCTCACCTTTCTTATTATATATACATCTATCGCAACGCATCAATCAAAGAGCCATAGCGGACCGTTACCATTGCCTATGTGTAGATTCTTGCCACCATTCAAACCTCGGTCTATTACCTCCTTGCCGAGACGCACAGCTTCTGGCAAAGACTTACCTTCCGCAAGATATGTAGCAATGGCAGAAGACAGAGTGCAACCTGTACCATGCAGATTGCCAGTGTTTATGCGAGGCGACGAAAATTCAAACATACCACCGTCATTTAATTTCAGTCTATCTGTCATTACATCTCCATCAACATGTCCTCCTTTCAGCAGTACTGCATTACAGTTTGACATATCCCCTAGATATTCCGCCTCAGGAATGTTAGGCGTAACAAGTGTACACAAAGGGAAAAGGTTTCTACGTACATAATCAATACAATCTTCTGTCATCAATCTTGTACCACTCGTAGATATCATTACGGGGTCACAGACTATAGGGCATCTGACATTCTGCAAAGCCTCAACCACAGCCTCAGCGCAATCTCTGTTCGGAATCATACCCGTTTTTACTGCACTTACATCAAGATCCGTCAGTACAGCTTGTAACTGAGCCGTCACCATATCCTTAGACACAGGCATGACACCTTGTACGCCAACGGTATTCTGTGCTGTTACTGCGGTCACCACCGTAGCACAATAATGTCCCAACGATGTAACCGTCTTCAAATCTTGCTGTATGCCGGCACCAGCACAACTATCACTACCAGCAATTGTCAATATTACCTTTTTCAATTCTTCAATCCTTCAATTCTTCAATCCTTCAATTTTTCAATCCTTCAATTTTTCAATCCTTCCGCTCGGCGCTTGCGACGCTTTTCTTGCGCTCCGTGGGTGCTCAGGCGCATAGCGGAGTCCAAAGGCTGCAAGCCGGCTAAAAGAATCCTTCAATTCTTCAATCCTTTCCATGCGTCTCCTAGGATCATGGCCCCACCAAAGCCTGTTTGATATACTTCCTGCAACTTATCAAACGTCACGCCACCAAGGGCATACACCTTTTCATCTATCGTACCATCACTAACTGCTTTTGCTAACGCTTCCTTAGAGAATGCAGACATATACCCCTTTTTCGATATTGAGTCATAAATCGGTGACAGCGACACATAGTTCATCTCATTCTTCCACTGCCTTACCTCCTCAAGTGAATGGCAGCTTCTGCTGATACTCCCCTCCCACCCTATTGGTGCTTTGGGATTGCGTGAATTCAAGTGTACACCATACAAAGAGAACTTCTGAGCCAACTTGAAATGGTCATGAAGCACAAGTCGTCTGCGCAACTCTTGCGGGACATCGTTGATAAGCTTCTCCACATGTTCCAAATTCGAACCTGGTTTCCTGATGTGTACAAGCGTCATCATATTTCCTCGCAGGTAATCTGCAATACGCTCTGCCTCCCCATCAAAGAAGTCTGGCCTCGTAATTATTATCACTCTAAAATTCTTATCCACAATCATCAAATCATCTAGAAAAAGAAAATCAGGAACAGCGCTCTTTATCAATAGAAAAAATAAGCAGGATTCATAAACAATGATGTTTGCTTTCGTTCTTCTTCCGGCATGAAATATTTAACGAAAACATCCTCATCCTCACGCCATAGTATCTTATAAACCTTATGTTCTTCTATACTATCGCTTGCGTTTTCTGCGTCACGATTTATCATATTGAGAATCATCTTCAGTCGAGTCATGGCATTCTCTACATCTATTTCCTCTATTTTACCACCTGAAATAACATTACGACCCTTTTATTTCTTGAACAAATCGAAGCTGGCATCCCAGTCTTTCCATACAGGCTCGCGACCCAATTCCTTCAATCTGCGATTAATCTCCACCGCCGTACGATCGTCACTGACCGTAAACTGCTCCAATGCCTGCGGATAGGTGTAATAACCACCAGGGTTGACCTTAGACTGCGCCGACATCGTGGTAACACCAAGCGTACACATATTGTCACGTATAAACTGGCTCACGGGTAGAGTATGAAATGTCCACGTCATGATCAAAAATACGCATGGCGAAGGTAACCTGGGCCAACTCGCGGTCTGTAACAAAACAGTTAGGCTGGAAGCCTTCATTCTGCGCTGGGCGCATACGAGGAAAGTTTACTGAGTATTTCGTCTTCCAGTAATGCTTTTGTAGGTAACGCAGGTGATGGGCCATCATTACAACATCTGTACGCCATTCTTTCTCTAGTCCGAGCAGTGCACCCATGCCGATAGAATGCACACCTGCCTGTCCCATGCGATCAAAGCCATTTAAACGCCACTCAAAGTTGCTCTTCATGCCGGCAGGATGGTAAATCTTATAGTTCTCACGGTGATAAGTCTCTTGGAAACATATTACTCCGTTAAGGCCATGCTTAGTCAACTCATAGTACTCCTCCGCCTTCAACGGCATAACCTCTATCTTGATGTTAGAGAAATATTTCTTGGCTATATCTATCGCCTTGGCAAGATATGGCACACCTGCCTTGGCTGGATTCTCTCCCGTTACAAGGAGTATATTCTCAAATGGTGCAAGTTTCTTTATCGCCTTATACTCGTCCTCTATCTGTTCTGGCGTAAGAATAGTGCGCGCCATTGGGTTACTACGGTGGAAACCGCAATATACGCAGGAGTTTGAACATGAGTTCGTAATATACAAAGGAATGAACATTGACATGGTCCTGCCGAAACGTTCCTCGGTATATTTACGCGACAGTCGCGCCATCTGTTCAAGATAAGGCTCTGCTGCAGGCGAAATCATCGCCATGAAATCGTTGACATCACAATGTTCTTTCGCGAGCGCACGACGTACGTCCATTTCGGTCATATGAGCAATCTGCTCTGTGGTCTCTTCCCAACTTATGTTAAGTAATTCGTCTGAAAACACTTTTATCTATATTTTTATATCTCTTAAATTCATTTATCACACTCTTCTCCACTAAAGACATAGTGGAGCATTACGGCATCTTTCCACGTATCGGCATGCAACAACCAGTCTTTCAGCGTCATAACCTCTGTGAAACCAGTCTTTCTCAACATGGCTATCGACGGCGCGTTATCCTTAGGTACTATGCAGTATATCTGATGCAAGTTCAACGTGTTACAGCAATATTGCTGCAGCTCTTGTATAGCCTGTTCAGCATACCCTTTGCCTTGTTCCTCTTTCAATACAGCAACGCCCATCTCAGCACGTAAATGCTGCGGTGAGAAGTTGAAGAGGTCTATCAAGCCTACCGCCTTACCATCTACACGCATCACAAAACGTACCTGCTTGTCAGCATATATATCGAACTGCTGGGAAGATATATAGTTGCGCAAGGCATAGTGGCTGTATGGCGCATTTGCATCGCTCGTACTCCACATCTGAAAGTCATTCTCAATGGTATATAGCACCTCGAGGTCTTCTGGCTCAAGGGCAGAAAGGGTTACCTTAGTCATAGTATGCACTTCTTTATTTACCACGCATAAAAACTATTGCCAGCAATATTATCAAGGCAAGATAGAAGAAAGATGCATCAAACGTTGCAACATATACGATAATATTCAGCAAGCCCATGAACTGGAATACCGCCAAACGCAAGAAACACATTTGGGAATAGCGTGTAATCCCTTCCTGTCCCTTTATCGGCGTGATATCATCATATCTCTCCTTGTTGACATATTTCAACGACAGCGGTATGAATCCCAGCACCATCAGTGTCATTATGATTTTCAGATAGTAAACCATGACTTCCGGAAGGGGCATAATTGGTGATTTTACTATGTAGTTCACGATGATGAATGATACTACGAGGAAGCATGACAGTCCTGCCATCATACCAAGCCATGTGATCTTTAGTTTCTTATCCATATACTTTAATTATTTTTTACAAGGTTGAAATGCATATTCCCTTAACTCTGTTATAGTAGGATGATCGCTACACAGGGGGCAGTGACCGTCCTTACCAAATTCCAATCTGTTCCACTGCATGGTAATAGCATCAAATGTAAGCAACTGGTTATCCAGTGGTTCCCCTACCCCTGCAATGTGCTTCACGACTTCTGTGGCCTGCACCGTACCGAGCATTCCCGCTATACTACCCAGTACACCTACCATTGCACATGTCTCTACCTCCTCCTTTGCCGGTGGTTCCGGAAAGAGGCAGCGATAGCATGCCGTGCCAGGACTATGTGTCATCACCTGACCAGAATAACGGTTTATGCCACCTATACAGAATGGCTTGCCGAGCATAACGCAGGCATCGTTGACGAGATATTTGGCTGAGAAATTGTCTGACCCTTCCACCACATAGTCGTAAGGACGCATGATGTCGAGGGCATTGTCCTCATTGAGATAGATTTCATGCTTCTCTACCCTTACATCGGGATTTATAGCACGTATCTTCTCTGCCGCAGAATCGACTTTCGGCCTACCTACGTCTGCAGTGGTATGGATTACCTGACGCTGCAGGTTGGTAAGCGACACGGTATCACCATCAACCAATCCTATCGTACCGACTCCTGCCGCTGCCAAATACATGGCTATCGGCGAACCGAGTCCTCCGGCACCGACTATGAGGACTTTGGCATTGAGCAGACGCATTTGCCCCTCTTTGCCAAAGCCGTCTAGTATGATGTGGCGGTTATAGCGCCGCCTTTGTTCATTTGTCAAGTCTGCGTAAGTCATGTGTCAACTTAGCGGCACAGAAGTTAGGGCCGCACATCGTACAATATTCTCCATCTGTATGTCCTGCTTCCTCAAAGTACTGCAGCGAGCGCTCTGGGTCAAGGCTTAGATGGAATTGATCGCGCCAGCGGAAGTCGAAACGTGCCTTCGAAAGAGCATTGTCACGTACCTGTGCACCCGGATGTCCTTTGGCAAGGTCTGCCGCATGAGCTGCTATCTTATATGTTACAACACCTACACGCACGTCCTCACGGTTAGGTAGTGCAAGGTGCTCCTTTGGCGTCACATAGCAAAGCATTGCCGTACCAAGCCATGCTATCTGTGCACCACCAATAGCACTCGTGATATGATCGTAACCTGGCGCAATATCTGTCACTATAGGGCCAAGTGTGTAGAATGGAGCCTCATGGCAATGATCAAGCTGACGCTCCATGTTTTCACGTATCTTATGCATCGGAACGTGGCCTGGTCCCTCAATGAATGCCTGCACGTTCTTGTCCCATGCACGTGTCACGAGTTCGCCCATGGTGTCGAGTTCTGCAAACTGTGCAGCATCGTTGGCATCGGCTGTGCATCCAGGACGCAGTCCGTCGCCTAATGACAAAGCCACGTCATACTGCGCCACGATATCGCATATCTCGTCGAAATGCTCGTAGAGGAACGACTCTTTGTCGTGTATCAAACACCACTTGCTCATTATAGAACCACCACGGCTTACTATTCCGCAGAGGCGCGAATCGGCAAGATGTACGTTCTGGCGACGTATGCCTGCATGTATGGTGAAGTAGTCAACACCCTGCTCACATTGCTCTATCAGTGTATCCTTGAAGATTTCCCATGTCAGGTCTTCCACCTTTCCGTCAACCTTCTCCAATGCCTGATAAATAGGTACTGTGCCAACTGGAACTGGACAGTTACGAACTATCCATTCTCGAGTCTCGTGGATGTTAGCACCAGTGGAAAGATCCATAAGCGTGTCGCCTCCCCACTTGCATGACCAAACAGCCTTATCTACCTCTTCATCGATTGACGATGTTGTAGCAGAGTTACCTATATTAGTATTTATCTTTACAAGGAAATTGCGTCCTATTATCATAGGCTCGCTCTCTGGATGGTTTATATTAGCAGGAAGCACTGCACGACCACGTGCTATCTCTTCACGCACGAACTCAGGAGTTATATGGGTCTTTATGCCCAATTCCTCGCAATTCATGTTCTCACGAATTGCCACATACTCCATCTCTGGCGTCACAATGCCAGCCTTGGCGTATGCCATCTGTGTTATTGCCTTACCCTTCTGTGCACGACGTGGAAGCTGTATATGCTCAAAGCGTAAAGAATCGAGCGAGTGGTCAGCAAGGCGTTGCTTGCCATAGTCACTTGTCACCTCTTTGAGTTGTTCTGTATCATTACGATCAATTATCCACTGCTCCCTCATGCGCGGCAAACCTTTTTTCAGGTCAACCTCTATGTTTGGGTCAGAGAACGGACCGCTGGTATCATATATATATACAGGTGCGTTTGGTTCTGTATGAGGAACGCCGTTCTTATCCTTAATAACTGTAGGTGTAAGGTTTACTTTGGTCATACCAACCTTGATGTAGGGAAACAATTTTCCCTGCATGTATGCCTTTTCTCTTTTTGCGTATGCTTTATTATCTTGTGGCATAGTGATGTCCAAGTTATGAGTTATGAGTTTTAGTTTAGAAATGCAGTAAGTGGACTTGAAGCCTCTGCACTGTCACTAACTGCTCCGAGACCAGCTTCGTATGCACGGCGGCCAGCTATAACGGCCTCTTTGAATGCCACAGCCATCTGCACAGGGTCACCAGCCACGGCAATGGCTGTATTTACCAGGCAGCAATCTGCTCCTAATTCCATTGCCTCTGCAGCATGACTCGGGGCACCGATGCCTGCATCTACAACAACAGGCACCGTAGCCTGCTCTATGATAATCTGCAGGAAATCCTTCATGCGCAAGCCCTTGTTTGTTCCTATAGGTGCAGCCAATGGCATTACCGTAGCGGCACCTGCCTCCTCAAGGTGTTTGCAAAGAGTAGGATCTGCCTGACAGTATGGCAATACCACAAAACCAAGTTTTACGAGTTGTTCCGTTGCCTTCAATGTTTCAACTGAATCAGGCAGCAAATAACGTGGGTCAGGGTGTATCTCCAGCTTAAGCCAGTTAGTGCCGAATGCCTCACGTGCCATCTGTGCAGCAAAAACTGCCTCCTCAGCATTACGCACACCACTAGTATTTGGCAACAGCTGTATATTCTTATTTTGCGTGATGTGTGTAAGCAGGTCATCCTGCTTGTCTTCCAGTTCTACACGCTTCATTGCCACTGTTACCATTTCGGTCTCACTTGCCTTGATAGCTTCTGCCATCAAGGTGTTGTTATTAAACTTTCCTGTTCCAAGAAACAGTCGGGAGTTAAACTCACGTCCTGCAATAACTAACTTACTCATTATTTATTATATTATATTATATTATTTGTTTTTACAATTTCCTTCTGCCTCTATCACTCTCCTGACTTCCTCTACGGGATTCTCCGACCTTAACACGGTGCCACTAAGAGCTATGCCGCTGACTCCTGTAAGCATTATCTGAGGTATATCTTCCAACGTAATGCCACCTATTGCTACTACCGGTAGATTGATACCAGCCTGCCTCATCTTTCGTATGATATTACTATAGCCTTCTAACCCGAGCACTGGTGCCAACCCTTTCTTCGTAGTAGTGAAACGAAATGGCCCGCAACCAATATAATTCGCGCCATTAGCATAGTGTTTCCGTACGTCATCAAAGGTATTGGCTGTGCCACCTATTATAAAGTCCTTGCCGAGTATCAGACGTGCCTTATCTATAGGCATGTCATTCTTACCGAGGTGTACACCATCCGCACCAAGTTCCTTTACCAAGTCCACATGGTCATCTATAATGAATGTCGCACCATAATTGCGACACATTTCCTGCACCTTCACCGCCACGGGACGTATCTCGTCAACAGCAGCATCCTTCATCCTCAACTGTATCCACTTGCACCCACCTTCAAGCGCAAGCTTTACAGAGTCAAGGTAAGAATACTTCTCCGTATAATGGGTAATAAACTGAATCATATATTTATCCTCCGCAAGCAGCTTTAATCACAAGTACATTGTCGTTTTCTGCAAGAGCCGTTGCCGTCCATTCATCACGGCGCACCATGTTCGCATTCACTGCTATCGCTACGCCACGCTCAGGAAGAGATAGTTCCTTAGCCAACTCATCTATGTTTGTAGCGGCTGTCTCTGTCTGTTTGTTGTTTAATGTAATCTTCATAAAAACAAAAAGAGCAACGGCATCATTGCCATCACTCGAGTCATATTATTTAATTGTTAATAATCAAGCTATCCTGCCACAAAAGACAAAATTTGCAAAACTTTCACACTCATTTCCCTACGACGGCATTATCCGTATCAGGTTTAATGGGTATATTCTCAGCCTCCCTTTATATATAACAAGGTCAGCACCCCGAGCTGTAAATCATGGCAAAATTACACAAAAAAGCCGAAATAAACAAATTTATTGCATTAAAACCATTTTTTTTGCCAAAAAATTTTGTCAGTTCAAAAAAAAGTACTACCTTTGCACTCGCTTAACAAAAACAGCTACACACATGGTGCCCGTAGTTCAGTTGGTTAGAGCGTCAGATTGTGGTTCTGAATGTCGTGGGTTCGAGTCCCACCGGGCACCCTCCAAAGAATATCCCTGCAAACATCAGTTTGTAGGGATAATTCTTTTTATCAGGTTTTCCATTGTATTTAATTCTCAGAATAGCTAATCATTTTTAACTTCCGACACGAAGCAAGCCACAAGTCCATAGGTGATAGTCGGACGAATCCATATCTCCGTGAGAAAATAGTCTGTATATTCATTAACGGGGTTAAGGTATATGACATAATTATATAGTGCGGCT
>Ga0310691_10008442_pt1 | contig 10564 bp, 7 predicted proteins | sample 176DNAGHGlowgp2_FD_203887 | JGI IMG/M metagenome (GOLD analysis project Ga0310691, IMG submission 203887) | Sheep rumen microbial communities from Palmerston North, Manawatu-Wanganui, New Zealand - 1766 DNA GHGlow gp2 (v2) (version 2) | ecosystem: Host-associated > Mammals > Digestive system >... | reverse complement strand
CACATAGTAAGCCATGTCCTTCTGTACCAACAGGACGCCGTCGATGGTGCTGTACCAGTGCAGGTCTTCGTCACCATTCAGCCTGATGGTGAGTTGAGTGCCGTCGGGTTGCGTAATGGTCACGGGTTTCGGGTCCGCCTTTACTGCCCACGTTGCCAAGCTTGTGAGGCAGCATAAAAGAAGTAATGTCAGTTTTTTCATGTTGTTTGCTATTTTGTTGATATCTTGTTTCCGTCTCATGGTTCCGTCAGGAGTTCATCTTGTCTTCCGTAAGATAGTATTGTCCCTTGCCCTCCGTGCGCTTTCCGAAGGCGATGGCGTGGGTGGGGCAGTGGTGGTAGCAGGAGAAGCATGTCAGACAACGCCCGTTGTGCTGCCAGGTGGGAGATAGCCCTTTTCCGCCTGCGATGTCGCCGACAGGACACACCTCAGCACATTTGCCACAGCGGATGCAGCGTTCTTCCGCAACATGGAACTTCTTGTCGCTGACCAGCCGGTTGACAAAGTAGCTGCCTACGGGTCCGCTGAAGAACCAAGGGATGGGTCCTTTGACCAGCTGTTCCTTTTCCACCTTATTATATATAAGTTCTGCAAACCTTTTCAAGTCTTCTTTGGCTTGCCGAAGTTTGGCAGCTTCTTTCTCGGCTGGGTCTACATCCATCATGGGCAGTCCCACGTAAGACTCCGGCATGATGAGCGTGAAGGCAGAAGAGAGCGTCATGCCGCGCTTGGAGAGGTCGCTTCGGAAGATGTCTGCCGCCTTGCCGATGGAGTCTCCGGCTGTACATACCAGATAGGTATAGGCACCTTCTGCCTGTCTCACCGTGAGTTTCCGGATGAAGTTTCTCACCAGCAGCGGTGGTCGCCAGCCGTGAACGGGTATGACGAACCCCAGCCGCTCACCCTTGCCGAGGGTGAACGTGGTGTTGCCATCAGTCACGTCGGGGATGAAGACCAACTCTTCACCCGTTTGTTCAGCCAGTTGTCGGGCTGCCCAACGCGAATTACCTGTTCCTGAGAAATAGAATATCATATCAGTAAGACCTTGCTATCAGCACACGATGCTTGGCGGGCTTGCCGCTCACCATGTCTGTGCCGGGAGTCTGTTCAAACATGAACGGCACGCAACGGATGGTAGCCTGCGTCTCTTCCTTAATCTTTGCCTCCGTCTCGGCTGTGCCGTCCCAGTGGCAGAGGAAGAATCCGCCGTCTTTTACCTTGGCTTTGAACTCCTCGTAGTCGTCGCATTCGTAGATGTGAGCATCGCGGAACTGGCGTGCCTTCTCGAAGATGTTCTGCTGGATGTCGTCAAGCAGTTTCTTGACATATCCGGCAATGCCGTCGATGCTGACCGTCTCCTTTTCCAGCGTGTCGCGGCGCATCACCTCGATGGTTCCGTTCTCCAAGTCGCGTCCACCCATGACGAGACGCACGGGGATGCCTTTCAGTTCGTAGTCGGCAAACTTGAAGCCGGGGCGCTTGTTGTCGCTGTCGTCGTACTTCACGCTGATGCCCATGTCGCGCATCTGCCCGATGATGGGTTGCAGCCGCTCACTGATGGCAGCCAGCTGGTCGGCACCCTTGGTGATGGGCACGATGACGACCTGGATGGGAGCCAGTCTTGGAGGCAATACCAGTCCGTTGTCGTCGCTGTGGGTCATGATGAGTGCACCGATGAGTCGTGTGGAGACACCCCATGATGTAGCCCATACATATTCGGGCTTGTTCTCCTTGTTCAGGTAGGTTACCTCGAATGCCTTGGCAAAGTTCTGTCCGAGGAAGTGGCTCGTGCCGCTCTGCAGTGCCTTGCCGTCTTGCATCATCGCCTCAATGGTGTATGTGTCGAGGGCTCCGGCAAAGCGCTCGGTCTCGCTCTTCACACCCTGTACGACAGGTACAGCCATCCATTCCTCGGCGAACTTGGCATATACTCCCAGCATCTTCTGAGCTTCTGCTTCAGCCTCTTCCTTGGTGGCATGTGCCGTATGTCCTTCCTGCCACAGGAACTCCGATGTGCGGAGGAACGGACGGGTGCGCATTTCCCACCGCATGACGTTGCACCACTGGTTGCACATCAGTGGCAGGTCGCGCCAGGAGTGAATCCAGTTCTTATAGGTGTTCCAGATGATGGTCTCGGAAGTAGGACGTACAATCAGTTCCTCTTCCAGCTTGGCGGCAGGGTCTACCTCCACGCCGCTCTTGTCTTCCTTGGCACGCAGGCGGTAGTGGGTCACCACGGCACACTCCTTGGCAAAGCCTTCTACGTGTTCAGCCTCGCGAGAGAGGAACGACTTGGGGATGAGCAGTGGGAAGTAGGCGTTCTGTGCGCCCGTCTCCTTGAACATCTTGTCCAGCTGCTGCTGCATCTTCTCCCAGATGGCATAGCCGTAAGGCTTGATTACCATACATCCACGTACTGCTGACTGCTCAGCCAAGTCTGCTTTCACGACCAAGTCGTTGTACCACTGACTGTAGTTGTCGGCACGCTTGGTCATCTCTTTCAGTTCTTTTGCCATATTCTTGTTTTTATTTATATTTTTCTACGGTCATGAAAACTCTGCGCAAAGGTACGAATTTTTTGATGAAATCAGTAAAAAGGGAAAGTATTTCCCTTCCTGATGATTGTTTTTTATGTTTTCAAAGCCTCGTCACCTGCTTCACGCCTCTCACCGTCCGCAGTTTCTTGACGAGGGCTTCCAGCTTGGACGTGTCGTCAAGTTGCACGACGATGTTGCCGGAGAAGAGTCCGTCGTGTGAGTCTATGTTGATGCTTCTCATGACAATCTTCTCTTCTTTGGCAATGATGTTGGTGATGTTGCTGACGATGCCGATGTCGTCGTTGCCGATGACGCGCAGGGTAGTGGCATATTGCGACGACCCTTTTCCGCTCCAGCGTGCCTTCACGATGCGGTAGCCGAAGCGTTTGCGCAGTTCGGGGGCGTTGGGACAGTCGGTGCGGTGCACCTTGATGCCGCCGGAGACGGTGACGAATCCGAATACGGGGTCACCGTAGATGGGGTGGCAGCATTGAGCCAGTGTGAAGTCCAGCCCCTTCAGGTTCTTGTCTATCACGAGCACATCATCGTTCTTCCTTGCTATCTGCTCGTCGGGGTTCTCGTATTCAAACTCCTGTGCGCTCTGTGCCGGCTTCGGTGCATTGAGGTTCAGGTCGTGGTCTCTCACCTCTATATATTTCTCGATGACCTCGTTGGCATCAATCTTCTCGTCGGCAACCTGCTTGTAGAAGTCGCTCACCTCCTTGAATCCCATCTTCTTGATGGTGTGCATCATCGTCGACTCTTCAATCTCTATCTTCCTGTTCTTGAAGCGACGTTCTAGGAGTTCCTTGGCAAACAGTCCGTCTTTGGCTTGCGACTCCTTGATGGCGAGGCGTATCTTCGACTTGGCGCGCGAGCTCTTCACCATCTTGAGCCACTCGCGCTTGGGCGTCTGGTTGGCAGAGGTGAGCACCTCCACCGTGTCTCCGCTCTGCAGTTGTTGGCGGAAGGATACGTTCTTGCCGTTGATCTTACCGCCCACACACGTGTTGCCAATCTTGGAGTGGATGTGGTAGGCGAAGTCGAGGATGGTGGCACCCTTTGGAAACTTCAGCAAGTCGCCCTTGGGAGTGAAGACATACACCTCGTCTTCGTAGAGGTCCATCTTGAACTGGTCCATCACCTGCATGTCGTCGCCGGCTTCCAGCGCGGTGCGGATGTTCGCCAGCCATTCCTCCATGCCTCCATCGCTGCTCTTGATGCCCTTGTAGCGCCAGTGGGCAGCGAGTCCGTGCTCGGCAATGTCGTCCATGCGTTCCGTCCTGATCTGTACCTCCACCCATTTCTGTTCCGGTCCCAAGACGGTGATGTGCAGGCTTTCGTATCCGTTCGACTTCGGCACGCTCAGCCAGTCGCGCATGCGCTTGGGGTTGGGCTGATACATGTCGGTGATGATCGAGAACGTCTGCCAGCACTGCATCTTCTCCCTTTCCTTCAGTTTCTTCAGTTCCGCGTCGCCGATGGTCGAGAGGTCTTCGGGCGTGTCGATGATGATGCGGATGGCAAAGAGGTCGTAGATGCCTTCGAATCCGCACTTCTGTTTCTTCATCTTCTGCCAGATGGAGTGTATGCTCTTGGTGCGCCCCTTCATGTGGAAGTGGAGTCCTGCCGCTTTCAGCCGTTCGTCGATAGGCTTGATGAAGCGTTCGATGTAGGCATCGCGCGACCGTTTGGTAGCATTCAGCTTCTCCTTGATCATGTAGTAGGCATCATGCTCCAGGTATTTCAGCGAGAGGTCTTCCAGTTCACTCTTCAGCTGGTAGAGTCCCAGCTTGTGGGCCAGCGGTGCATAGAGGTAGCTCGCCTCCTCGCTGACCTGCCGTTTGGCGTCTACGTTCTCCGTGTCGCGAATCTGTCGCATGAGGTTCACGCGGTCGGCAATCATGATGAGGATGACGCGCATGTCCTCAGCAAACGACAGCAGCAGGTTGCGGAAGTTCTCGCTCTCGATGATCGGGTTCTTCTTGTACAGGTCGTGGATGCGCACCAGCCCGTGGATGATGGTGGCAACCCCTTCTCCGAAGTCCTTCCGGGCAGCATCGGCGCTATAGAAGCCGTTCTGCACCAGACAGTACAGGAGCGTAGCCATCACGCCGTCGCGCTTCATCCCGATTTCCTCCACGGCTATCTTGGCAGTCTGAAACGCTGTCAAGACCGGGTTCAGCCCGAATACGTTACGTCCTGTACGGCCTTCTATGATGGCTTTCGTCATCAGGTCTGTCAACTTCTTTTCGTCGTCATCCTTCAGCAACTTGCCGATGCTTTGTCTCAGCTCCTGCATGATGTTGCCGATTTCCTGACGTTCTGTTTCTGTAAATATCAGTCTCTCGCTCATACTATCCTCAGCTATTTCTCATGCAAAAGTATAAAAAAACGGCCTAATTATTTCGTGATTTAAGAAAAAGTAGCTATTTTTGTCGCTAAATACCATAAACGTGTTATTTAAAATCAATATTATGTTATCACAACAAGACCTGAATCAATTAGCCGCAAAAGGCATTTCTGAAGAAAAACTCAACAAGCAGTTGGAAGAGTTCAAGACCGGTTTCCCCTTCCTGAAACTGGAGGCTGCCGCCGCTATCGGTCGTGGCATCGTCGCTCCCGACGACAAGGAGCGTGCCGACTATATCGCTGCCTGGAACAAGTACAAGGCAGAGGGCAAGAAGATTGTCAAGTTCGTGCCCGCCAGCGGTGCTGCCAGCCGTATGTTCAAGGACATGTTTGCCTTCCTTTCTGCCGACTACGACGTTCCCACGACGCCGTTCGAGAAGAACTTCTTCGACAACATCAAGAAGTTTGCTTTCCGCGAGGCTCTCTGCGACCAGTGCAAGAAGAACGAGGGCAAGAAGATCATGCAACTCCTGAGCGAAGGCAACTACAAGGCCGTCGTCGCCAACATGCTCGAAGCCAAGGGCTTGAACTACGGTCAGCTGCCGAAGGGCTTGCTGCTCTTCCACGACTATGAGGACGGCGCACGCACCCCGATGGAGGAACATCTCGTCGAGGCTGCCCTCTATGCCGCCAGCAACGGCGAGGCTAACGTCCACTTCACCGTCAGCCACGACCACCTGGAACTCTTCAAGCAGAAGGTGGCTGAGAAGGCAGACAAGTATGCCGGGAAGTACGGCGTGAAGTACAACATCAGCTTCTCCGAGCAGAAGCCCAGCACCGACACCGTTGCCGCCAACGCTGACAACACGCCGTTCCGTAACGACGACGGCTCCATGCTCTTCCGTCCCGGCGGTCACGGAGCACTCATCGAGAACCTCAACGAGATTGATGCCGACGTCATCTTCATCAAGAACATCGACAACGTCGTGCCCGACCGCCTGAAGGCAGAGACGGTGGAATACAAACAGCTCATCGCCGGCGTACTCGTCACCCTGCAACAGCAGGCTTTCGACTATCTGCGCCAGCTGGAAAGCGGCAAATATACCCATGAGGACCTGGAGGAAATCATCCGCTTCGTACAGCGAGACCTGTGCTGTCGCAAGGCTGACATCAAGGAACTGGAAGATGCCGACCTCGTCATCTACCTGAAGAAGAAGCTGAACCGACCCATGCGTGTCTGCGGCGTGGTAAAGAATGTCGGCGAACCCGGCGGCGGCCCGTTCCTCACCTACAACCAGGACGGGACGGTAAGCCTGCAAATCCTCGAAAGCTCACAGATCGACAAGAACAACGAGGAGTACATGAAGATGTTTACCGAGGGCACACACTTCAACCCCGTAGACCTCGTCTGCGCCGTCAAAGACTATCAGGGCAAGCCGTTCAACCTGCCCGACTTCGTGGACAAGACGACCGGATTCATCTCTTCCAAGTCGAAGAACGGCAAGGAACTGAAGGCACTGGAGCTGCCGGGACTCTGGAACGGAGCCATGAGCGACTGGAACACCATCTTCGTGGAAGTGCCGCTCGGCACCTTCAACCCCGTGAAGACCGTCAACGACCTCCTTCGTGAGCAGCATCAGGGCTGATGCTGCCTTGACAGAGAGCCGTCTCGACGGCAACCGATTTCGACAGAGAGACATAGAGACCTCGTTCCCCTTGTCTCTCTGTTTCTCTGTTTCTATTTATTTGCATATCTTTTTATTTTTACTTTGAGCGGAAGGCTGAAATGTCATCGTATACCACAACGTCTTTATGCTGTTATAGTTGATTTGAAAATAGTTTATGTTAATTTACGAGTGTAAAGGGATGTGCAGAGACAGGCGGCTGTATTGGTAGTGATAGTGGTTTACCGTAAAAATGTTATGGTTTGTTTACTAAAACCTATTGTTTTAGCCAGCAAAAGCATGGGCTATAATGTAGTATATACTATGGTATGATATAGCTAAACAATTTTACAAACGGCAACCTTTGAAGCTTCATGTTACAAAAAATGTATTCCGTTTATTTGGTAGTATTAAGATTATTAGCTAATTTTGCATAAATGATATTAGAGGTTATATTTCACTCTTCTCATAGCATTAATTATAAAATTATGTCAGAAAACATTAACAATAGCGCTTTATTTAAGGATTTTCAAAGGAGGTTTAAATTGTTGGCGAGCAAAAGTCGTAATATAGTTGAAAATACCTTGTCTAATATATTCACCATGCGTCTTATAGGTAACAAAACACATGGTGATATGGCAGAAATAGGAATAGCTGAATTTATACATCAGTTTATGTATGATTTTGATAGTAGACATGTTGGCAAGGATTTGTTCCGCGCAAAAGAACATGAGGAAGATATTGTAATCATAAATGAATTGACGAAAGAAGAAATACCAATAAGCCTTAAGGCCTATGGTGATGGTCCATTACAACTGTCTACAGATAAAGATTCTAGAATGTTTCCTAAACTTTGTGAGTACGGAAAAGAAATTACAGATCCTGTAGCAATTAAAGAATTATTCAAGTCGGAAGCGTTTCTTTCACTCGACACAGTTAATGTAATGCCACTCATTTATAGGGAAGCTGATAAGGAATGCAATATAATGGTCTTTGATTTTGATAAGATGAAAGCAAATACAAGAAAAATACTTTTTGTAGATAAAGGTGAAAAATATGATGAGGAGACGCGGCGAGTAGTTCCAGCTAAAGGACGTAGTCATCCAATATATATGTTTGTAGATGGAAATGGAAAATACATTTGTGAGGTTCGATATGGAAATGCTGCTGCTAATGCATTGCAACGAGGTTTTTGGACTCATACAAAGAATGCGATAAATTATTTTGACAGTTTGACAAATGGTTGGATTTCTTATGACCACAATCTGACATTGGTACAATTGTTTAAGTTGGCTTTAAATAGTACAGAAGAAGGACATAAATCTGCTAATGTCCTACTTCAATCTGATATAGATAATCTAAAACACGGGAGATAATAAAAGTATATGAGTGTTCAAGTAGATTTGTTCGGTAATGTTAATCAGACACCAGAGACGGAAGGAATAAAATATACGGGTTCCAAACTGAAAATACTTCCATATATTATTGACATGATAGCAAAGTTGAAAATCAGCTCTGCTCTTGATGCTTTTAGTGGAACGACGCGTGTTTCTCAAGCTTTATCTCAATTGGGGTATGATACAACAGCTAATGATATTTCTATATGGTCAAATGTATTTGCGACATGTTATTTGTTGTCAACGAAACCTGATGATTTTTACAAACCTTATATAGACGAGCTAAACTCACTAAAAGGATACATTGGTTGGTTTTCAGAAAACTATGGTGGTAAAGGAAAAGAAGGGAAGAGACCTTTTCAGTTAAAGAATACCATGCGTCTGGATGCTATAAGGGATAAAATTGAGGAATATCACCTACCATGGGAAGACAAGTGTGTACTATTGACCAGCTTGATATTTGCTATGGATGCGGTAGACAATACGTTGGGACACTATGCCGCTTATCTTTCCGGGTGGTCACCACGTTCGTATAATGACATTGTTTTAAAATTGCCCAAACGTCATCATCTAACGACTCGCAACAAGGTCACTCAATGTGACGTCTTCGATGTGGTGGGAGATTACCATGACTTAGTATATTTAGATCCACCGTATGGCTCAAATAATGAGAAAATGCCACCAAGCCGTGTACGTTATGCAGCATACTATCATATATGGAAGTCTGTAATACTTAACGATAAACCTCAATTGTTTGGAAAGGCAAACAGAAGGGAAGATAGTCGTGATACCTTCTCACCTTCAATCTTTGAAGAATATAAAAAGAATAGTGAAGGAAATTTTATAGCTATGCAAGCGATAAAGAATTTGATAGAAAAGACAAATGCTCACTATATTTTGCTTTCTTATGGATCTGGAGGTAGAACTACGAAAGAAGAACTTAATGACATCTTACATTCTAATGGCAATGTTATTGCTGCAAGGGAGATAAACTATAAAAAGAATGTCATGAGCAATATGAGGTGGACTAACGAATGGATTAATTCTGACGGTAAATACAACGAGTATTTGTTTTTATTGGAAAAATAAAGACCGAATTTTTTAACAACACGTGAGTTCGGTTTAAGCATGAGTGTAGGATTTCGCTTTTTCGAGCGCAATCCTGCGCTGTGGTGCCCCTACAGGGGAAATAAAAAAATAAAATTATACATACGACACCGACTTTGTAAACCGTTAATTCATAGCGACTTACAGGGTTGAGGTCGCATAAAGTACTACACTTTTAGGCGAAAGTCGAACACCGACCTTCCAACTACTATGAGTTTGCAAGCCAACTACTATGTAGTTGCGTTCCAAACTCATAGTAGTTGGAGCGCAAACACATAATAGTTGCAAGAAAGGGATTAAATGTTGGCATTTTCAGCTTTTTGGGGCGGTGTACGACTTGCGCTCAATTAGCGTATACGTACACCCGTGCCTCTGTCACGTAAGCTGCTGAGCCTGAGCAGTCTGCGAAACATGGTGTCGTATGTACAATTTTTATTTAAAATCTCCCTGTATATACTTTTTTCCACAGATCGCGCGGATTTACAGAAGAGTCATTCCACTTGGGATGCTGTTTTACGTCCTGCCGGAAGAAATTCTTGGGGAAAGAATCGTGTTTAACAAAAAAAATGCGTATCTTTGACGACAAATCAGATGATGATGAGCAGAAGACGGGTTTTCGTATGGGTTGTGGCGGCGTTGTGGGCGCTGACCGGTCATGCACAGGTAGCGGAAGACTCGCTGGGCATCTATGCCGTGAGCGGTGACGGAACGACGGTGAAGATGGAGGTGAACGCCTACGACGACCTGGCAACAGGCAACGCCTTGGCGTCGGCGTTGACCGTCGGGCTGGTGCCGATGAAGGGTGACTACGTGTTCAACGGGGCGACGAGCAGCCATCACTTCCGACGGAGAGCCCACATGCGCATGTACTTCAAGCCTGCCGTCAACCCTACACGTGCTGAGCAAATCCTCTTCGACACCTGCTATGCGGTGACCGACTTTCGTGTGGCTCGTATGAAGGTGAAGGATGACCGCCGCCTGTTGGAGGCTATCAGCGTCAACATCGTGAAGGCACGCGAAGGTGTTGTCTACGATCATGACACGCATGTGAGCTACCGGCAGCTGCGACCGGGCGTCTTCGATGTCTACATCGATGCGAAGCCGGGCGAGTACTGCCTGGTGTTCAGTGGCATCAAGGGCAACTGGGGCGGCTATGTGTATGATTTTACCATTGAAGCCCACCCCCAACCCCTCCCGAAGAGAGGGGAGTAAGCGACATTATTAACCTTTAAATAGAAAACGACAATGAAACAGAACACACCGACGCCCCACAACGGGGCAAAGTATGGCGAGATTGCCAAGACCGTCATCATGGCTGGCGACCCGCTGAGAGCTAAGTTTATGGCAGAGAACTTCCTGCAGGACCCCGTTCAGTTCAATAACGTGCGCGGTATGCTGGGATATACCGGCACCACACGCGACGGCAAACGGGTGAGCGTGATGGGACACGGCATGGGGTGCCCCTCTATCGGCATCTACACCTACGAGCTGTACCACTTCTACGATG
>Ga0310691_10008440_pt1 | contig 10567 bp, 8 predicted proteins | sample 176DNAGHGlowgp2_FD_203887 | JGI IMG/M metagenome (GOLD analysis project Ga0310691, IMG submission 203887) | Sheep rumen microbial communities from Palmerston North, Manawatu-Wanganui, New Zealand - 1766 DNA GHGlow gp2 (v2) (version 2) | ecosystem: Host-associated > Mammals > Digestive system >... | reverse complement strand
TAATTCATAATTCATAATTCATATTGCATAATTAACGGGTATCGGCAAAATTGTCGGTACCCGTTTTTATTTTCATCGACAACAGAAAATCGAAAAAAATTATATTTTTGCAGGTTAAATTTACGGCTATGGAAGAGGAAATTGAAAAATGTATTTTCCACCTTAAAGAAGGGAAAGTGATTTTGTATCCTACTGATACTGTATGGGGTGTCGGGTGTGATGCAACCAACGAAGAGTCTTTGATGCGCATCTACCGCATCAAGCAGCGCAATGAGAAGAAGAGCATGATCATCCTGCTCGATTCCATGCAGCGGTTGCCGATGTATGTCAAGAAGATCCCGCTTATCGCGTGGGATTTGCTGGCGCATGTGACCCGCCCGACGACCTTCATCTACCCTTCCGCCTACAACCTGCCCGAAAAGCTCATCCACGAGGATGGAACCATCGCCATCCGCATCGTGCAGCACGAGTTCTGCCGCCGGGTGATCCGCGGATTGGGGCATCCTCTGATTTCCACTTCCGCCAACATCGCCGGAGAACCCACACCGCAAACCTACGAAAATATCTCCCCGGAAATCAGACGCCAAGTCGATTATATTGTCTCCCACGACCAAGCCACATCCATGGATTTTAAACCTTCACGGCTTATCAAATTCATAGATGACTATAACTTCACCATTATCAGAGACTGACCGATGGAAAAAATCGCCGTATTCGCCGGATCTTTCTGCCCTTTCACCAAAGGGCACGAGGACATTGTAGGCAAAGCCCTATCCCTCTTTGACAAACTCATCATCGCCATTGGACACAACATCAACAAAAAAGACCTCTTCTCCGTGGAGGAACGCCTACACTGGATTGAAAACCTTTATCACGACAACCCCGCAGTCAAGGTGTTGACTTACACGGGGTTGACTGTGGATTTCTGCAAGGAGGCGGGGGCGAACTTCATGGTTCGCGGCATACGTAACCCCCTTGATTTTATGCAAGAGCAGGAACTCGCCCAAGTGAACCGTCAACTGAACCCCAAAGTGGAAACGGTGTTCCTGCTTGCTTCTCCCAACTGTGAAATCATCTCCTCATCGCTTGTGCGCGAACTCTGGTCCCATGGTGCCGACTACACTCCCTATATTTCCTACAAACTCCCTGAACATCCCGCCAAATGAGGAAACTTGTTGGACATATCATCCTGTTTTTGTGTCTGGCAGCCACTGGGACGGCACTGGCGCAGTCCCCTGTCACTATCACAGGCACCGCTCCCTTTGCCACAGGGAAAGAAATCCGGTTGCTTGTATTCAACGATCTCCTCAACGGCATCCCGACCGTAGCCACCACTGATATCATTGACAAGCACGGCCGTTTCTCCCTGAAATACGCCACTACGGACATCCTACTCGCCCAACTGGCCATAGGCACCTCCAAAGCTGAATTTTTCATCGTGCCGGCTAACCATTACACGTTTAACATCTCAGTGGACAGCACCCTCCATCAACGACTCAACCCCGAAAAATACGGCGGATACCTGCATATTGAAACGCCAAACAAGGATACGGCAGACCTGAATTTCAAAATCAACCGGTTCTCCGAATATTTCAAGCGTGTGGCAGATGCCTTTTCCTACCCGATGATTTACGGCACAGACCCGACGATTTATGACACCGTACGCTCCGAAATCGCACAATATTTTGATTTTCAATACAATCCATCTAATTTCTATCAATCTTACGGGTTTTACACATTAGGGGAGATTGATATGCTTCAATATCGGAAAAAGCCCGCCTTTCTGTACGAAAAATACTTCGACAACGACTACATACTATACAACAACCCGGCCTACATGTCTCTTTTCAACCAGTATTACGACGGTTATTTGTACTATTCACCCTACATCAGCAAAGATCTGCTTTCCCGCACCATCAACGAGACTCCGGACTACCCCACCCTCTTCAACGAGGCAGGCCGCGACCCGAAGCTGACGAACGCACGCCTGCGTGAACTGGTCATCATCAAAAACCTGATTGCATTCTTGGATAACAAAGAGTTCGACCACGGCAATATCATCAAACTGTTGCAATATATCCAAAGTGCTTCCGGTTTTGAAAAACATATCGAACTGATCAACAGCAAACTAAATCAACTTTTAGCACTGAAAAAAAACACGGAAGAGATCACATTCCTTGATGAAAAAGGGCATAAAGCATATCTTAAACAATATAAGGGAAAACCGGTTTATCTGCACATTTTCCAGACGGACTGCATCAATTGCATTCGCGAGATGCTGATCATCAAAGAATTAAACGACAAATACAATGAAAAGGTCCAGTTTGTCAGCTTGTGCGTGGATCCGGAAAAAAATGATTTCCAAGCCTTTGTGAAGCAGTACGGCAAGCAGTTTGACTGGCCGATGCTCTATTTTAACGAGCAGTACGACTGGTTGATGAGCCAAGGGGTGGAAACCTTGCCAGACTATATGTTTTTCGGCGCTGATGGCACATTACGTATGCGTTATGCCCCAGCACCCGAACAAGGGCTCCCCGAATTTTTGCTATTGAATTTCCCAGAGGAGAAGGAAGAAGACCAGAATCCTCTTTTTTACAATAGAAATAAACAATAAAAACATCCTAAAATGAAAAAGAACATCCTAATCATCATCTGCATGGTGCTCAGCATCAACCTTTTTGCTCAAGAAGCTAAAGACAAGCATTTGGCGAAACTCCCCGCTGTCGAGATCCAGGATCTGAACGGCAACGCATTCAACACCAAGGACATCCAAAATGACGGCAAGCCGATTATCATCAGTTTGTGGGCGACTTGGTGCAAACCCTGCATCGCCGAGCTGTTGGCCATCGCCGACGAATACGAAGACTGGGTGGAGGAAACCGGCGTGAAATTGTACGCCATCTCCATCGACGACGCGAAAACCTCCGCACGCGTGGCCCCCTTCGTGAAAGGCAAAGGCTGGGAATACACGGTACTGCTGGATGTCAACTCCGACTTCAAGCGCGCCATGAACGTTAACGATGTTCCGTTCTTATGTATCCTGAACGGTGACGGCGAAATCGTGTGGCAGCACACCTCCTACGCACCCGGCAGTGAGGAAGAGGTCTTCGAGATTGTAAAGTCGTTAGTTAAGAAGTAATCTCCCACATATTCCAAGCTTATGATTTCCAGATATTTCAAGCGAGTGCTCCTCGCTTCTACCCTTTTCTTTTTCGGGTTCCATGCCATCGCCCAGCACCAATTTGGCAACAGTCGCGTCAGCGGCGATTTCGGCTTCAACGGCATGTACTACATCCCCGACTCCATCATAGGGGCGGAACCGGTGGATTCCAAAGTCCGCGGCAATGCGTTCCTTAATTTATTATATAGTAACGGTGATTTTTCGGCCGGCATGAGATATGAGTTCTATTTGTTCCCGCTCATTGATTTCGAAAAAATCGGATATCAGGGGCAAGGAATCAAGTATTTCTTCGCCGATTACACCAACAAGTTCATCTCGGTGACAGCGGGTAACTTTTACGAACAGTTCGGCAACGGATTAACGCTCAGAGCATACGAAGACCGTCAGTTGGGCATTGACAACAGTCTGCTCGGCGCACGCATCAAACTCACCCCCTACAAAGGCATCACCCTCAAGGGTGTTTGGGGCATTGAGCGCAACAACTTTGAGTCCTACATAGGTCGTAAGGACTACGTTCGCGGCGCGGATCTGGATCTCTCTTTCGGGGAGATGTTCCCCGTGATCCAGGAAAAAGGCTTTACCGCCCGCGTTGGCGCCAACATTGTGAGCAAGTTCGAGAAATCCGATGAAGACATCTATTTCGGAATAAACCACGATGAAGCCACCGCCGTGATTCCAAACTCCAAAATCCCGCAGAACGTGGCCGCTTGGGCTGCCCGCGCCACCTTTGGCTACGAAGGATTCCGACTTGACGGGGAGTATGCCCGCAAGATGAACGACCCTAACATCAGCAACAATTTTATCTACAAACCTGGCGAGGCGCTGTTCCTGTCCGCCACATACGCCATGAAGGGGTTTGGTGTCGCAGCATCGTTCATCCGCGCCGACAACATGGAATTCCGTTCGCATCGCTGGGAGAATTCCAATTCCGAGCTGCTCATCAACAGCATCCCAGCCATCAACCGGCAGTACTCCTACCAACTTATCGGCAACTACAGTTACGCCTCACAGCCCAACAGCCAAATCGGAGCTCAACTGCAAATCAACTACCAGATTCCCAAAAAGACCAAACTCGGCGGCAAATACGGCACCGACCTCACTTTCAACTACTCGCGCTTCCACAACACCGACCAACAGCCAGTGCAGGAGGCTATCGTGAATGGAACGCCCATAGGCACGATGGGCTATACCTCCAAGTTCTTCAAGTTCGGACCTGACCTGCTCTACCAAGATATCGGTCTGGAAATCAGCCACCGCTTCAACAACAAGAAATGGAAATGGATTTTAGCTTACAACTACATCACCTACAATCTGGAGATTCTGCAAGGTCATGCCGGCATGATGCGCGGTCATTTGGTGGCATCGGATCTTTCGTACAAGATCACTCCGAAACACGCATTACGTCTTGAATTGCAGCATTTTTACACGAAAGACGATGACGGCAGCAGCGTATATGGCATGTTGGAGTACTCCTTCAGCCCGAGCTGGTTCGTTTCCATCGGCGACGACTGGAACTACGGCAACCCGCTTGCAGACCACAAGACGCACTATTACAACATTTCGTGCGCTTACGTCTGGAACACCACGCGCATCGCCGTGAATTTCGGCAAGACCAAGGAGGGAATCCTCTGTGTGGGCGGTGTCTGCCGCGCCGTTCCCGCCTCCTTCGGAGCCGGATTGTCAGTGACGACGTCGTTCTGATGTTGGCTGTTAGCTATTAGCTTTTGGCTGGCTACGGCAGACAGAAGACTCCCCCTTTTAAGGGGGCAAGGGGGGATTTTCAAGACTTAGACGAAAGACTTAGACATAGACTAAAACAACAAATATGCGTATTTCCTCGCCATACGATTCTCCTAACAGACTCAATAGGTTTCTCCTCATCCTGTTCCTTGTCATGGTGGGGATGGTTGGTGCACAACCCATTGATCGCGAGATGTTTGCCAAAGTTGTGGGGATGAACTCCAAACGCAATTGCCCGATGTATCTGGAAGGGGTTACCATCGACAAACTTTCCTATACGCCAGGATACTTGCATTTCCACATTTCTGCGACGGAGAGCGACTTGGCGGGATTGAGTGTCTCCGAATTAAAGGCGTTCTGTGCCGACCGCCTGCGATACCGAAAGGAGCACACCTACTTCAACTACCTGTACAGCCATTTAGGTGACATAAACGGAGGTTTGTGTTACGACATCAAGCTGGTCGGCACGGACAGCAACTTCACCATCCGATACAATCCCCAGGAAGTGAGGCAAATCTGGGAAGACCGCACAAAACCCGCCTACAAAGATGCCGGCAAATGGATGGCGCGCAATACTATCCGCCGAGAGATTTTCCATGACAACCAACTTTTCGCCAAAAGCAACAGCGAACACGAACCTTATCTTTTTGAGGTGATTATGGACTCTTTCAGCATCAAACAAGATACCCTTTTCACGCATTACCATACAGCCACGGACTCTTTGTTCCTTGAACTATCTTCACGACAAGAGGAACTGCGCCCTACTTTGGAAAACAATCTTCTATTGAACACTGACTGGCTGAAAGCAATCTCCGATGCCGGGTTCTTTTTGCGGACTCAGTTTCTCAATGCATCCAGGAATCGCCATTTTGACATAGACATCCCATATTCCAAGATTCAAGACATGCTCCACAGGTCAAAACAGTTGCAGGAAGCCACTGATGATCAAATGGATACCTATCTGCGACACATTGCCACGGATAGATCGCAGCAAGAGATTCTGGAGCTCCTGGAAACGACAGATGTTTTTCAGAAAATCGAAACTTCCTACCAAAACGGTGTAATACAGATTGTCTTCTATACGAAGGAAAACACCATGAATTTCAACATGACACCCGAAGAAGCGGAAATCATCAAAAAAGGTGTCATCTCACACCTCAAAGCAGTCATTGAAAACGACTATGAAACGCCTGATGTCATGGACAACTTCTATGTCACCAAAGAACGACTGTACGAGCGGCTCAAAGGTTTTCAGATACTCTACATTGAAGAAAACACCCACAAAACGTCCGAATTATTTATCACTTCTGCAGAGATTCAGAACGGGTCATTACTATTTGACATGAATGACAATGCAGCGAAAGAGTGGTTCAGTGAACAACTCCACTCGGAATCTTTCGCTAAAGACATTCGACAGATAAACCAAGTGATGCCCATGAAAAGCGGAGGACTGATTATGGAACAGTTACTCTTCGACGGAGATAATCTTCACTTTTTCGGCAGCATTGACACCAGTGATCAAACAATCTCCTTCCAAGAAGTCCCTGAAATCAAGCAATATTTAGCCACGCAGATCTTATTCTCCCGCAATCTAACCGAGTTGTATGACCGTCTTGTTGAACTTGGCGGCGGACTCGTCTATCATTTTCGGACAACTGAGCATGACAGTCTTGTCGAGATTGCGCTCTCCTCCGAAGAATTGAGGCACATCCTTTCATCCGACACACTTTCCGAATTGGAACATGCACATAACGCCCTTAACGATATCCTCATGAACACCAACCTACAATGTCCGGTTCGCATTGATGTTTATACTACCCTTGATTCTGTCGGCATCGAAAACGGTTACTACACAAACTACTTTTCGGTAATAGAGAACAGTTATACGTTGAGTACGGAACTTATGCGTTCCATTCTCCGCACGAGTTTGACGGAGAAAGCAGATGTCAGCATTTCATACCTTATAAGCCTTTGTGTCAAAGGGAATTATGGAATCTGTTATCAATACTCGTCTAAAAAGGAAACGGACAGCTCCGACAAACAAAACCGCAATAAAAAGAAAAAGAACTGCATGAGAATCGTTTTCACTGTGGACGATTTAAAAGACATACTCGAAGAAATCACGGAAGAATGATGTCACTGGAGAACACACTATATGACCGGACGGCGTTGCTCTTGGGTGGAACGTATTGCACGCAATCAAGACTCGCCAATGAAAGGATGATACGATGAAATTATGATAGATAGAATATAGTAACAATTTGATATATAGTTAATGATGAAAAAAATAACAACCATTTTGGCAATGTTGCTGCTGTCGGCGATGGGATTCGCGCAGCAGCGTACCGATTCCGTGCATGTGGCGCACTACGACATCAATTTGTCGGTAACTGACTTCACCAGCAAGGTGATAGACGGTTATACGGACATTTCTGTGGTAGCCAAAGTCGGCAATCTCACCCAGGTTCGTCTCGACCTGATGGTCCTGACCGTGGATTCAGTGACGGTGAACCAAAATCCGGCGACATTCTCGCACATCGGGCAGTCGCTCCTCGTGAACGTCCCTGCGATGCAGAGCGGCGACTCGGCATTGATTCGCGTTTACTACCACGGAGTTCCCGCTCATGATGGCTATTTCGGGGGATTCTACTTCAACGGAGGATATGCCTACAATGTGGGGGTTGCCTTGAGCGATATCCCGCATTCCTACGGACGTTGTTGGTATCCGTGTCTGGATGAGTTCACCGACAAGTCTTCCTACAGTTTCCATATCCGCACGCTGGGCAACCACAAGGCCATCTGTAACGGTCTGCTCACCGACTCACTCACCATGGCAGACAGCACACGGCTTTGGACGTGGCAACTTGACGAGGTGATTCCCGCCTACTTGGTCTCCATGGCACTGGGCGATTATTACTGCTACGCCGACACTTTCCACGGGATGGAGGCGACCATTCCCATCAACATCTACGCCGCTCCTAACATATACCCAAACATCGGAGCATCTTTCGTACATTTGAAAGATATTTTGCGTAACTACGAACAACATTTCGGTCCATACCGCTGGCCGCGAGTGGGTTACGTGTGCGTAGGCATGACCGGCGGTGCCATGGAACACGCCACCAACATCGCCCTGCCAAACGCAGCAGTGAACGGCACGCTCGCGTATGAGGGCACCATCATGCACGAGCTCTTCCATCACTGGTTCGGCGACCTGATTACCTGCGAGCGTCCTGAGGAGATGTGGATTAACGAAGGTTTCGCGGATTATTCCGAGGCTATGGTTCAGGAATGGCTCTACAACACGGAAACCTACGACGCATACGCAGCGCACATCCGCGATGAGCACATCAGTACTTTGCAAAATATAGCCAAACAAGACGAAGGGCTTTATGCTTTGGACAATGTTCCGCAAGAGCAAACCTACGGGATGCACTCCTACCAGAAAGGCGGCCAGGTCATTCACACTTTGCGCCACTATATGGGCGACACATTGTTTTTCAGCAGCCTGAGCCAACTTCTGAATCATTATGCGTACCAAAATGTCAATTCCGAGCAATTTTTCACTTATCTGTCGCAAGTTTCCGGCATGAATCTGATGAATTTCTATGAAGACTGGATCCATCAACCCGGATTCCTGGACTTTGATGTGGAGCGGATTCAATCGCATGGATGCGGCATTTACTCGGTTCTGGTCCGTCAGAAAGGCTATGGCACAGAGCATCTTGGCACAGACATTCCTGTGGATGTCACGTTGGTTTCCAATGATATGCAGTTCTATACGTACGAGAAACAACTTGTTTCAGGTGACTCCACCGATTTACTGCTCTTCTCTCCATTTCAGCCCGCATTTGTCATTTTAGACCAAGGAGGGAAACTCTCGGATGCCACCATCGATGTGACGAAAAAAATAGCAGCTACGGGAACGGTAACTTTCGAGGATGCCTTTTGCAGTGCACAAATCGACCAGCTGTCAGATACCACATTAATATATGTTGCACATCATTACGTGGCACCAACGGCACCGTCCCCGCTCCCTGAAGGCTACTATCATTATTCTGGAACTCATTATTGGACAGTAAATTATGCTGGGGCGATTCCAGAAGGAAGTTTAAGATTCCGTTTCACTCGCGCAACCGGACATCTGGATGCCGACCTCTTCGATAACAGCCTTACTTTAGACAATCTGAAACTGATGTACCGTCCTGACGGAAATGCAGCTTGGATTCCAGTTGCCTACACCCGCATGGGCAGTCCGTACAACGGAACTATCATAACAGATTTAATGCCAGGACAATACTGTTATGCTATGGCGGAAGAACAGGTCTCCGTGAACGATTTTGATGCAATTCCATTAAAACTGTTCCCAAATCCGGCAAACAACATGCTAACATTGTGTACAGACATGACTAAAGCCGAAAAAGCAACCATTTTCGACTCCCTTGGTCATAAAATCAAGTCTGTGAAAATTCATTCCAACACGCAGACAATCGACATAAACAACTTATCTGCAGGAAATTACATAATCATCCTGTATCATAAAGGCAAACCGGCGGCACGAACAATGTTTGTGAAAGCGTAAACATTTTTTTCAAGGGTGTTGCAGATATTCAAAAAAAATGTATTTTTGCCGCGTCTTTTTAAGACACTACATGGCGGTTATAGCTCAGTTGGTTAGAGTACCGGATTGTGGTTCCGTGGGTCGTCGGTTCGAGTCCGACTTGCCGCCCGAAAAGAAATGGTGATTGAAGATGTCTGTGTGTCAAAGACTTCCGCAAAGATAATCGCAATCACCTTTATTTTTTTACATTGAAGTCTAACCCTAAGTATTATGAAAAAAGTATTAGCTATCGTTTCAGCTGTTCTTATGCTGGCTGCAATCACCACTTCTTGCAACAAAAAAGGCTGCACATGTTATTACACTACGGACGTCACACATGTGGCACCTCTTTTCCAAAATGATGAAATGACCAAAGATGAGTGCAAAGCTCAACAGGATTATTACAACAACGAACTTGGTGTGAACCTTGTCAAATGCAAATAATCCCGAGTATCGTGTAAACAAACGGCGTACGGAAAAACCGTATGCCGTTTTTTTTTCTCAAAGTATTGGTTTTGAAACGGAACAATCTCTATGAAAAACTTCGCGGCACAAGCAGCTATAACATTAATCATGAGCCTTTCATTTCTCTCTGTCCTCGCGCAACCCGAAATGCAACGGCCACAGCAGGCAGACCATACCACTGGTACTGTCATGGGTACCATCGTGGACGCACACAGTGTGCCTTTGCAATATGCTTCTGTGAATGTAAAACGGGTAACTGATTCGGTTACTGCGCAATATGGGCTCACCGATGAGGCTGGAAAATTTCTCCTTGAAGGGATCCCGTTCGGAGAATATTTCGTGGAGATTCAGTATGTGGGCTACCACAAATCGACTTCGCCCGCCTTCGAGATTTCCAAGAGCAATGCTGTCTATCGCATCCCGAAATACAAGATGACCGACAAACTCACCGAATTGGGTGCTGTCGTGATCCGGGCACAGAAAGACGCGCTGCAGACCAATCTTGACAAGACGGTCTATAACGTGGAGTCGAACATCAGTGCGCAAGGTGCTTCCGCCGTGGAGGTGCTGGAGGAGATTCC
>Ga0310691_10008439_pt1 | contig 10568 bp, 13 predicted proteins | sample 176DNAGHGlowgp2_FD_203887 | JGI IMG/M metagenome (GOLD analysis project Ga0310691, IMG submission 203887) | Sheep rumen microbial communities from Palmerston North, Manawatu-Wanganui, New Zealand - 1766 DNA GHGlow gp2 (v2) (version 2) | ecosystem: Host-associated > Mammals > Digestive system >... | reverse complement strand
CGCAGTCACAGGCCCCGCGGGCAGGGCAGACGCTTCCGGTTTTAGGAGGGGTACGATGGCACTTTTGCCGAAGCTGGATTATGAATACAACGAGCGGAGCGTGACGGACGTGTTCGCGGGCTACCGGCACCGGGAGCGCATCGGCGAGGGGGAGTTTTACAACACGCGAAATCTCACCAGCGCCTGCTACCCGCTGCTGGCCAACCGCAAAAAGCGCGGGCGCGTGCGCACCATGGAAAATCCCGGGGGACTGCTGGCCAAGGAGAAGCTCGCCTGGGTGGAGGACGGGGCGCTCTGGTACGACGGAGAGAGGACGGCGCTGCGGGAGCTCACGCCCGGAAAAAAGACGCTTGTCAGCATGGGGGCGACCATCGTGGTGTTCCCGGACAAGAAGTATTATAACACCGCCGACCCCGCGGACTTCGGCAGCCTCGAGGCCGATTACAGCTCCGCCGGCGGGGTGGAGTACAGCCTTTGCCGGGAGGACGGGACGGAGTATGCAAGGCCCACGGTATCCGAGACCGCCCCGGAGGCCCCCGCGGACGGGGCACTCTGGATCGACAGCTCCAAATCGAGCCACATGCTGCGCCAGTGGAGCGCGGCCCTCAGCGAGTGGAGCGAGATCCCGTCCGTCTTCACGAAGCTGAGCTTTATCTCCTCGGGCGAACTGCCCGTCCTGTTTCGGAAGTACGACGGGGTCAGTATTACCGGCGCGGTGGCCGAGGGCGTAAACGGCGACCATGTGATCCGGGCCATCGGCGGCGGGGACGGCGAGCGCGACTACATCGTGGTTTCGGGGCTCCTCGAGCAGCGCCTGACCCAGACCGAGGGCACGGTCAGGCTCACCCGCCCGGTGCCGGAGATGGACTATGTCATCGAATGCAAAAACCGCCTCTGGGGCTGCCGCTACGGCATGAGCGAGGGAAAAAACGTAAACGAGATCTATTGCAGCGCCCTGGGCGACTTTAAGAACTGGCGGCAGTACATGGGCCTGTCCACCGACAGCTGGACGGCCTCCGTCGGTTCCGACGGGCCCTGGACCGGGGCGGTGAACTATCTGGGCTATCCCATGTTCTTCAAGGAAAACCGCATCCACCGGGTCTCGGTGTCCGCCGTGGGCGCCCACCAGATCACGGAGACGGTCTGCCGCGGCGTGCAGGAGGGCTGCGCCGGGAGCCTGCAGGTGGTGGACGAAACGCTGCTTTATAAAAGCCGCGCCGACATCTGCGCCTACCAGGGCAGCTTTCCCGAGAGCATCAGCGACGCGCTGGGCGAGGAGCGCTACCGGGACGCGACGGCCGGGGTGCTGGGCGAGCGCTACTACATCTCCATGAAGGACGCAAAGGGGGACTGGAGCCTCTTTGTCTACGACATCCGCCGCAATCTCTGGATGCGGGAGGACGAGCTGCATGCCGAGGCCTTTGCCGCGTTTCACAACGAGCTTTACTGCCTCACGGGAGAAGCCCTGCTGGCGATGACCGGCAGCGTCGGCGAACCGGAGCCCTTCGTCCCCTGGGAGGCGGAAACGGGGATGCTCTACTACCAGTACCCCGAGCGCAAATATCTCTCGCGCTTCAACCTGCGCCTTACGATGGAGGAGGGGGCGGAGCTGGACGTGTACCTCATGTACGACTCCAGCGGCGAGTGGGTGCGCCAGGGCCGCATCAAAATGAAGGGGACGCGCACCGTCACCCTGCCCGTGCGCCCGCGCCGCTGCGACCATATGCGCATGAAGCTCCGGGGCCGGGGCGAGGTGCGGCTCTACTCCATCGCAAAAATTCTGACAATGGGAAGTGATGTGGGATGATCGACCTGCCGCCCATCCTCACGGGGGACGAGAGACAGCAGATCAGGCAGCTGCGGGACTATCTCATCCGGCTGGCCCGGCAGCTCAACGAGGAGGAGAAGCATGATTGAACTATATGTGAGCGGGCAGGCCCTGCGGCTCTATACGCCTGTCATCGCGGCGGATACCCTGCATTATCTGAGCGTGCAGGCCTACTTTCTCGGCAGCGAGTGGGACGGCTGTACCCGCTGGCTGCACTGCAAAAAGGGCGACGAGCTGGGCGCGGATGTCTATGACCTGAAGCTCGACGAAAACGACCGGATCACGGAGGACAAGGGCCTCAATCTCACCGCCGGGGAGTGGATCCTCTATCTCACCGGGAGCAAGGAGAACGTGAGGATTACCACCGCGCCGGTCATCGTGACGGTGAAGGAATCGGGTCTCGTGGACGCGCCTCTGCACGCGCTGCCCATGACCGTGGCCGAGCAGCTTTCAAACGACGCGGCCGCCGCCCTGGCCGCTGCGCGGGAGCTCAAGGCCATCGCGGCGGAGGGCGGCTTCAACGGCCGGGACGGTGTGAGCTATGTGATCGGGGGCTTTTTTGACAGCGCCGCGGCGCTCGCCTCAGCCGTGCCGGAGCCGGAGCCCGGCGCGGCTTACGGCGTCGGGACCGGGGCCCCCTACGATATTTATATCTGGGACGCGGTCAACGGGGAGTGGAAGAATAATGGCAAGATCCAGGGCGCAAAGGGCAATACCGGCGATGCCGGGGCCACCTTCCGCCCGTGGGTCGACGCCGGCGGCAACATCTCCTGGACCAACGACGGGGGCCTGCCGAACCCGGTCACCCAGAATATCCGGGGCCCGGCGGGACAGGACGGCGCCGTGGGGCCCGCAGGGGCGAGCGCCTACGAGGCGGCGGTGGAGGCGGGCTATCAGGGAACAGAGAGCACCTTCAACGCGGCCCTCGCGGCGATGCCATACCACAATGCGCGCCACCTGCCGGACGGCGCGGACCCCATCACGGTCAAAACGGACAATCTGGAGGACGGGGCCGTGACCGCGGCAAAGCTCGCCCCGGGCGCGGTGAGCTTCACCGTGATCACGGAGCTGAGCGCCGACGATTGGCAGGGCTATGCCGCGCCGTTTACGCAGACGCTATACCTCAGCGTCCTTCGTGCGGCGGACACGCCCATCTTGGACCTGATGCTCAGCGGGAGCCTTTCCATCGACAGAAAGCGCCTGGAGGACTATAACGCCGTGTACCGGGCAATTGCGAACAACGGCTCGCTGACCGTTTACGCGCTCAGCAAGCCCACGGTCGGACTCCCGATCCGGCTGATGTGTGTGAGGAAGTGAAGCTATGGGAGAAGCATATATCTGCAGAAGGGGCGGCGGCTCGTCGGAGGTCGCGGTCAGCAGCTACGGGATCATCTGCGCCGTCATCCCCGCGGGGAGCAGCTGCAGCTGCATCCAGGGGGAGATGCGCCTTTCGGTGGAAAATACCACCGGCCTCGTGGCCTTCGCGGTTCCCGACAGCGGCCTCTGGACCGTGACAATCAGTGACGGCACCAAGTCCAAAAGCGGCACGGTCAGCATTTTTTCTGTCGGCGAGATCAAGACGATCAGGCTGGACTATTCCGAGACGCCGCCGGCCCCCGAGATCGAGACCAAGACGCTGCTCTCGCCGGAGGACGGCCTGGCAAGCGGCTGCTCCGTCAGCGGAAACGCGGTCTTCAACGGCAGGACGATCCGCGAAAGAGAAGGCGGCGGCTTCTGGCTCAGTCCGGCGGTCAATCTTTCAAACTATACCACGCTCACCGTCAGCGGCACGGCCCGGGTTGTCAGCTACGGCTACAGCCGCATCAGCGTGGATACCACCACGGAGGGCGTGTTCAATATCGCCCAGAGGCCGGCCCGCTTTGTGGAATGGACCGGCATGCCCAACGCGGACTATACCGTGACGATCAATGTCGCGGCCCTGAACGGCAGCTATTATATCGGCTCGACCTCGGTCGGAAACAACCTGGAAATCACCCGGATCGAGCTGACGTAAAGGAGGAATGCGCCGATGATGAATATGGTAAAGGGAGAGGCGTTCACCCTCAGTATCCGCTTTGACGGCGATACGGAGACCCTGCGGGATTTTGCGCTGAGACTGTCCCAGGCAGGGAGAGTCATTCTCGGAAAAAAGCGGGAGGAGGCGGTGATGAGCGAGGACGGTCAGAGCGCCCTCGTCACCTTCTCCGGCAGAGAGACGGCGCTGCTTTCGCCGTATGAGCCGGCCTTTGTCCAGGTGCAGGCGGAGCTTGCGGACGGGGAGAGCCTGTACAGCGAAGTCGAAGAGCTCAATGTCGTCGATGTGCTGGGCGGACAGGAGGGACGGCATGGTCATTAAAATAGGCGCGGGAAAAACGGGCGCGCAGAACGTCAGACTGGGTGACGCATCCCGCACGGCCAGATATGCCGCCGAAGCGAAGGCCGCGGCCGACCGGGCGGAAGAGAGCGCCGGGCACGCGCAGGCGGCCGCTGCAGTATCCGTACATCCGCCCGTGCCCGGGGAAAACGGCAGATGGCTGGTCTGGGACCGGGAGACCGGAGGATACACGGACTCGGGTGAGAGCTGCCGGGGCGAAAAGGGCGACAAGGGTGACCCCGGAGAGGTAACGGAGGCGCGGCTCGCCGCTGCCCTCGCGCCCTACCGCACGGCAGCGGCGCAGGACGCGATTGACGCAGCGCAGGATGCCAGGATCAACGTTCTTCGGCCTGCCGCTTCCGCTGAGGACGTGGGCAAGGCGCTGATTGTCAAGACCGTCGCCGACGGGAAGGCGACCGCCTACGAATTCGGAGAAGCCGGCGGAGGCACGGGCGAGGTCACGACCGAACAGTGGCTTTACAGCTTTCCGACCGGGCAGGCAAGCGGCGCTCCAGCAAGCTTTGACGACGGCGGAGACGATCTGCCGATCAGGGCGCTGACCGTTGATATTGCCTTCAATCAAAGCGGCAGCGGCGATCCGGCGCCGGACAACGTGCGCCCGATCACGGGATGGACGGGGCTGACGCTCTCCCGAAGCGGAGAAGACACCAGCGCCCCGGACACCTATGCCGTCACCTTCACCGATCCCGCCACGGGCGATCCGCTGACCGTATACGGCGGGAAGCTTATGATCCACGAAGACGGCAGTGGGGAGCTTGTGAGCAGCTATCGCGCGGTCATGCTCGATTCCCTGAATTACAATGACGGCCTCGCATCCTCCGGCGTCTTCCGCGCCACTCTGAGCGGCCTTGAAGTGATTGCAGCAGGTAAGCCTTCTCTGCTTTTCTGCACCAAGTACAAAACAGTTGCCGCGGCGGCGGCCTCAGTCGCTTCAGCCAGGGCAGATTACTCGGTTTTCCAAAGGAGCGGCTACAATCAGATTTATGTAAAAGACACCAATTGCATCAACTATACGGCTGCTCAATTCAAGGAATACGTCTCCGGCGTGCTGCTCTATTATCAATTGGCGGAAGACGCGGTGTACCCCCTCTCGGCCGGACAGGTGGACGCGCTGCGGGTTAATACGCTGCGCGGCACGAACAACATCTGGGCCGACACGGGCAATGTCAGCGTAGAATACCGCGCAGACCCCGGCCTCTTTGCCGCCCAAAGCGGGGGTGCCGTTCAGAGCGTCAACGGGAAAACGGGTGCCGTGACGTTGGATGCCGGGGATGTCGGGGCGCTGCCGGACGGAGCGCTCGCGCCGTACCGCACCGCCGCGGCCCAGGATGTGATCGACAGCGGAAAGCTCGACGCGCCAAGCGCCGCCGGGACTTCCGGGCAGCTCCTCGGCCTTGACGGGCAGGGCAAGCCCGTTTGGGAAAATAGGGACAAAAGCGTCACGGTTCCCGGCACCGCGCCGACGATCACTGCCGCGTCCAATACGCGCTATGTCTGCGGTGAGGTGACGACACTCAGCCTCACGCCGCCCGCAAGCGGGGTGTGCGATGTGATCTTCACCAGCGGCACGACCGCGACGGTGCTCACGGTGCCGTCTACGGTCAAATGGGCAAACGGCTTTGACCCGCAGAGCCTGGACGCAAACACGACCTATGAGCTGAATATCTGCGACGGGCTGGGGGTGGCTGCGGCATGGACCTGATGACAAGACGGCGGGTGATGCTGGCGGCTGGGAAGAAGACAAGGCTGCCTGCGGCGTATCAGGAAGTCGAGTACCTTGAAAACGCGGTGACGAGTCAGGGCAGCGCCTGTATTGATACCGGGGTTTATCCCGGTGACGGTCTGGAAACCATCGTCACGATGTATGTGCAGGACAGAACGTCTTATGCCAACTTTTTCGGCTGTCAGGATACTTCCGGTTCACAGTATTATGTGAATTTTGGACATCGTACTTATTGGCGCATTTACTTTGGATACAACAACACAAGCGCCTATCAAGCCATCCCGGATTATCAGGCCGGCGACTGGTTCGAGGTTGATTTCCAAAAAGGCACGAGCTCTGTAAAGAACCTCAGAACCGGAGCTGTCAGCAGCAAAGCAACGCCGGTGACGACTTATCCCGCCTTGAAAGTCTTTCTGTTTGACCGTAACAATGATGGCGCACCGGCGAATCCGACCGCCTGGCCGATCACCACGCGGTTCAGCGGCTGCCGAATGCTTGAAAACGGTGTGCTGATTCGTGATTTCGTCCCGTGCTGTCGGAAATCGGACGGAAAGCCCGGCATGTATGACCTTGCAGGCAGGCAGTTTTATACAAACATCGGTACAAAAGAATTCAACTTAGGCCCCGCCGTAAACTGAAAGGAGAATCACGATGCAGAGAGTTATTTATGAAGTCTACGCCAAGATCGTGGACGCAAACGGCAGCTACAACACGCTGACCGGCTATCCCAAGGTGTTCGATTCCAAAACAAACGACAACGACGCCGGGAAAACGCTCCAAAGAGCCAAGGGCGAGTTCCACGATACCATCGGCGCGATGTGCAAGCGCGACGATCGCCCCATGCAGATGGTCATGCTGATGACCGCCGACGGGCGCGTCGTCGACCGTGAAGTGCTCGGCGCCGTGCCGGAGCTGCCCGAGGCGGAGCCCTCGGCTGCCGGGTAACGGAAGGAATATGGAAAGTCACGGAGGACGAAGATGGCAGTATATCCATGGGAGTGGCTGAGCGACCTTGCCGTGATCCCGGCGTGGGAGTGCTTTCTGACAGGGCTGCTGGCCGGGATGGCACTCACGCTCGCGGTAATGGCACTCACAGGAGGCAGAAAATGACCGGTGTGGACATTTCGCACTATCAGAAGGGCCTGACGATCTGGCAGCTGCGGGACGCGGGCAAAGACTTTGTGATCCTCAAGCTGACGGAGGGCGTCAGCATGGTGGACACGGCTGCATTCGACTTCTACCGCGAGGCATATGCGCTGGGCTTCCCCGTCGGGTGCTACTGTTACAGCCACGCGGTGTCGGCGGCAGAGGCCAGGGAGGAGGCGCACTTTCTTCTGGACACGCTCAGGGGCTTTCCCATGCCCTGCGGCGTCTTTCTGGACATGGAGGAGCCGAAGCAGCTCGCCCTCTCCGACGAGGCGCTGCGCGAAATCGCGGACGCCTGGTGCGGCGCGGTCCGGGCGGCGGGCTATGTGCCGGGGATCTACGGCTCGGAGTACAATCTCTGGGCAAAGCTCCTGCCGGACGCGCTGCCCGCGGACTGCCTTGTGTGGGTGGCCCATTACGGCAGGGAGCCGGAGCTGCCCTGCGACCTCTGGCAGTCGGGCGACAGGGGGCGCATCGCGGGCTATGACGGGACGGTCGATACCAACGAGGCGCGCTCGGAGCGCTTTCGGAGGCTGGCGGTGCCCCCTCAGTCGGCTGCGGTGAACCTGTCCGTGATGGTTTTGCAGCTTCTGATGAACTACAACGGCTGCTGGGGCAGGGTGGACGGGATCGGCTCGGAGGCGTTTTTCACGGAGCTGTGGGACTTTACGGAAAGATTGGAGGGAGAGAGATGAGCGAGGCGTGGATCAGCGTCATCGGCTCGGTGGTGGTGGGGCTTCTGACCCTGATCGGCGTGCTTGCCAGCAACAGCAGGGCCCAGGCCGTCACCGAGACCAGGCTGGAGGACCTGACGCGCGAGGTGCGCGAGCACAACAACTTCGCCCGGCGCATGCCCGTGGTGGAGGAGCAGATCAAGGTCATCAACCACCGGATCGAGGATCTGGAGAGAAAGGAATAAGAAAGGGGAGAAAGAGATGGAATACATGGGAATGGCGGGCGTGGCCGCCATCAGCATCATGGCCTGGCTCATGGGCGAGGCCGTCAAGCTCTCGCCGCTGGACAACAAGTGGATCCCGCTTCTGTGCGGCCTTACGGGCGGCGTGCTGGGAATCCTGGGGATGCGCCTCATGCCGGATTTCCCGGCGGCGGATCTGATGAGCGCGGCGGCGGTCGGCATCACCTCCGGCCTTGCGGCGACAGGGGCCGACCAGCTCGGCAGACAGCTGGAGAAATGAACACGGCAGACCGGGGGCCTCGGCCCCCGGTTTTACCGTTTGTGAATAAACGGTAAAGGTTTTGCGTTTTGACGATTTTTCCCCGCTTTCGGCACGGATAGCCCATTGACAAGGGTGATATAATACCATCTTGGAAATAATAAGCTGGTTGCGAAGATCGCTTCTTTCGGCCCAAAGAAAACACAAAATGTTTTTGATGGAGCTTTGCTCCTTCAAAAACACCATGAGCCGAGCAACGCGAGGCCTCGTGCAGACCAAACACGGCTTGTCCCCCGTAAGCCGCGCGCGATAAGCGCGAGTCCTCAATTGCGAATCGTGTTCGCAATTGACTAAAAACATGGAAGGAAGCAAGAAACCATGACAAGAATAGACATTTTCTCGGGCTTTCTCGGCGCGGGGAAAACCACCCTCATCCGCAAGCTGATCGCGGAGGGCTATCAGAAGGAAAAGCTCGTGCTCATCGAAAACGAGTTCGGCGAGATCGCCATTGACGGCGGCTTCCTGCAGGACGCGGGCGTTGAGATCACGGAGATGAACTCCGGCTGCATCTGCTGCACACTGGTGGGCGATTTCACCAAGGCCCTCAAAAAGGTCATGGACGATTACGCCCCCGACCGCATCCTCATTGAGCCCTCGGGCGTCGGCAAGCTCTCGGACGTGGCCGCTGCGGTCGCGCGCGTGGAGGGCGCCCATATCGGGGCCAAGGTCACCGTCGTGGACGCGGGCCGCGCCAAAATGTACATGCGAAACTTCGGCGAGTTCTTCAATGACCAGGTCGCAAACGCGGACCTGCTCGTCATGAGCCGCACCGATACCGCAAAGCCAGAAAAGATCCTTGAGGCCACCGAGATCCTCACGGCCCTCAATCCGAACGCGGGCCTCATCACCACCCCCTGGGAGCAGCTCAGCGGCTCCCAGATCCTCGAGGCCATGGATAAAAACGGCCTGAAGCACGAGCTGGAGGAGATGGAGCATGAGCACCATCACCACCATCACCACCACGACGACGAGGAGTGCGACGATCCCGAGTGCGAGTGCCACCATCACCACCACCACGAGGATGAGGATGAGGAGCACGAGCACCATCATCACCACCACGAGGATGAGGATGAGGAGCACGAGCACCATCATCACCACCATGATGAGGGTGAGGAGTATGAGCACCATCATCACCATCATCACGACGGCGAGGAGTGCGACGATCCGGAGTGCGAGTGCCACCATCACCATCACGACGAGGAGGACGGGGAGCACCACCATCACCATCATCACCACGCCGACGAGATCTTCCAGAGCTGGGGCATGGAGACCCCGCGCCGCTTCAGCGAGGAGGAGCTTCGCGCCATCCTCTCGAAGCTGGAGGACGACGCCCGCTTTGGCGCCGTGCTGAGGGCGAAGGGCATCGTCGATGCCAGCGACGGCGAGTGGATCTACTTTGACTATGTCCCCGGCGAGATGGACCTGCGCCGCGGCAGCGCCGCCGTGACCGGCCGCTTCTGCGTGATCGGCTCGAAGCTCAACGAAAAGGAACTGAAGGAGCTGTTTAACCTTGGCTGACACCGCACGGCGGGACATGCCCGTATATCTGTTTACCGGCTTTCTGGAAGCGGGAAAGACCAAATTCATCCAGGAGACCCTGGAGGACAAGCGCTTCTGCAACGGCGAGCGCACGCTCCTGCTCGTGTGCGAGGAGGGCGTGGAGGAATACGCGCCCGAGGAGTTTGCCGACAAAAGCGTTAAAATCCGCACGATTGAGGATCAGAGCGAGCTGACCCAGGAGAACCTGGTGCGCTTCGCCAAAGAGACCAGGGCCGAGCGCGTGGTGATCGAGTATAACGGCATGTGGCTGCTGGATGTGCTCTATACCGCCATGCCGGACACCTGGATGGTCTATCAGGAGTTCATGTTCGCCGACGCCACGACCTTCCTCAGCTACAACGCCAACATGCGACAGCTTGTCTTCGACAAGCTCAAGAGCTGCGAGCTTGTGGTCTTCAACCGCTTTACCCCCGCCATGGACAAGCTGGAGTTTCACAAGATCGTGCGCGGCGCCTCCCGCCGGGCGGATATCGCCTATGAGGCCCCGGACGGCAATGTGGTTTATGACGACATCGAAGACCCCCTGCCCTTCGACGTGAACGCCCCCGTCATCGAGATCGGCGACGACGATTACGCCCTCTGGTACCGGGACATGAGCGAGGAGCCGAAGAAGTACGAGGGCAAGACCGTGCGCTTCAAGGCCAAGACCCTGCAGCGCAAGCGTCTGCCGCCCAAAACCTT
>Ga0310691_10008436_pt1 | contig 10571 bp, 11 predicted proteins | sample 176DNAGHGlowgp2_FD_203887 | JGI IMG/M metagenome (GOLD analysis project Ga0310691, IMG submission 203887) | Sheep rumen microbial communities from Palmerston North, Manawatu-Wanganui, New Zealand - 1766 DNA GHGlow gp2 (v2) (version 2) | ecosystem: Host-associated > Mammals > Digestive system >... | reverse complement strand
TATATAAGCACCTCTATATAAAAATTCTTTTTTAACTTCTTCATAAATATCTTCAACTACAATAACCGATTGCTCAGAAGCACAAATCATTCCGTTATCAAAAGTTTTTGACATAAGAATTGAAGAAACAGCCATTTTAATATCAGCAGTTTCATCTATCACTGCAGATACATTTCCCGGTCCTACCCCCAATGCCGGCTTCCCTGAAGAATATGATGCTTTAACCATTCCCGGACCGCCTGTAGCTAAAATACAAGCAATATTAGGGTGGTGGAGAAGTGCATCCGAAAGCTCCATTGAAGGAACATCAATCCAACCTATAATATCCTTCGGCGCACCTGCTTCAACTGCAGCTTCCAAAACAACTTTGGCAGCTTCTATGGTAGATTTTGTTGCACGGGGGTGCGGTGAAAATACAATAGCATTTCTTGTTTTTAATGCTATTAAAGATTTAAAAATTGCTGTTGAAGTCGGATTGGTTGTAGGAATTATACCTGCTAAAATTCCGAGAGGTTCGGCAACAATTTTAATACCATTTTCATTATCTACACTTATAACTCCACAAGTTTTTGCGTTTTTATGTTTATTATATATGTATTCTGATGCAAAGTGATTTTTGATAATCTTATCCTCTAAAACACCCATGCCTGTATCCTCTACAGCCATTCTTGCAAGCGGAATTCTCATCTTGTCGGCAGCAGTAGCTGCAGCTTTGAAAATTGCATCAACTTGTTCCTGCGAATATTGTTCATATTCTTGTTGAGCTTTTTTTACTCTGTCCAGCAAATCATTCAAAGCATCAATGTTATCAACTAATCCTGTTGATTTTGAACTTTTCTTTTTTTCTGACACTTTTGGCATAATATATCTCCTTCTATAAATTGTGATTAAATTCCTTAATTAAATTCTATTACACATTTTAAATAATGTCAACAATGACAATTATATTATTATTTTAAGACAGTTTGAGCAGTTTTGTTTTCTAATAAATTAAGGAAATAAATCACTATTAACTTTTTATCTAATAATTTTTAAACATAAGTCATCAAATATATTAATTGATTTCATTCCTAATTTCGATTGTTTTATACCCTCCTCGACATATTTAATATGTTGCATTATTTCCGTACAATGAGGATTATTCTTTAGTAAACAAAGCATATAATTTTGCATACCCTTCAATATCGCATCAACAGTATACTCTTTTGTTAAATCATGCAAACTTTGAGAGATTTCAAACACATCTTTTCTGTCAAAATTCATATAATCTGTAAAAACATCCTGAACACAGGAATAATCATAATCAATATTCTCTAAAGACGGAACAAAAAAACATTGTGAACGTGATACTATAGTAGAAAGAACGTCATCTATATATCGAGTTAAAAATATAAATGTAACACCCGGTTGCGGTTCTTCTATTATTTTTAATAAAGAATTTGCCACAGTATCCTGAAAGTTAACAGGATTTAAACCGGATATATTGCCGTCATCATCTTTGTCACAAAAGATAAATACTCTGTGGAATTCGGAAGAATTGACCAAAAGCTCTTTTATCATCTGAGATTGTTTTACCGAAATTACAGTTTTGGAATTGTCATCTTCCGGTTTATTATCAACCTTTGATATTGTCATTACGGCAGGGTGGGCCTGTTCATTTATCCAACGGCAATTCAGACAATCGCAATCATCGGATTTATCACCCGAACAATTCAACAATCTTGCAATTTCCTGCGCTAAAACATACTGCGACTCTAAATCATTCCCATAAAATAAAACACTCTGCGGAAGCGGCCTGTCTGAAGCAGTCAGAGCTTGAGTAAAATAGTTTGTCAAAAACGGGTATTTATCTGATAAGCGCATATTCCACCTCTGCTTCAGGATTGATAGAAGTGCCCGATTTTATTCTGTATTCGGCTTCATATAAATTTTGCTTTAATTGAACCAAATCTTTTGCACTTATATTTTTCAAATCCTTTTTTAAATAACCGATTCTATTTTCCGCTATACCTGCCATTCTTGCAATATCCTGATTAGAAGATACTGTTTTTATAATTATCCATTGTCTTAGCATGGTTTGAATTACACTTAAAATTTCAAGAGGATGCTTTATGTCCAAAAGTTTTTTATATTCAGTCAAAGCTTTGCCTTTGTCATTCTGCATAATTGATTTAGTAATATTAAAAACATCCTGACTTGATATACAATTTTTTTCTACAATTTCCTTTTCTATAGTCTTGTTCGGATAAACCAACAGTGCCAGTCTATCTAATTCCCTGTCAAAAATTCGCAGGTCATTACCGATTTGTTCAACCATCAACATTGCAGCATCGTCTTTTATGCTAATCTTTTTTGATTTAGCACGATTTTTTATCCAATTTACTATGGTATCGGGATAAAATGTACTAAACGTTTTAAACTCCCGTGAATTGTGCTTAGAAAGTATCTTAAAGAGTTTACGTCTTGCATCTATTTTTTTGTTTTCTCCTCTTGGCAATTTAACTACAAAAACAACGTCCAAATTTTCATTTACATTATTAAGTGCATCTTCTATATCCGTTAATTCAGAATCTTCAAACCAAGTTTTTTTCTTATCAAAAAAATAATTATACGCATTTATAATCGTAAGCATACTGCCAAACATCATCGGCATAGTTCTGACGGAATTCACCAATGTTTGATAATCCGGCGTTTCAAGAACCTGATAACTCATGGATAAAAAATCAGGATTTAATTTAGAGCGCATAGTATCAAGCTCTAAATCAATATTAAAATCTTCTTCCCCGTAAAAAAAGTAAACTGCCATAGAATAATTATACTACATAAAAACTAATTCTCTCCTATCCGATAAAACAATCCGAATAAGGAGAGAATTAAAGTATTTATTACAGCTGTCAAGAGATTTCGGAACAGATTTTACATACACATACTATTCCGCACAAGGTTTGTTACGCATTAATCAGCTCTTCAGAAGGAGAATACTTGGCTGATTTTGATACCACACCATAACAAACACTTGTTAATCTTTTATTTAAAGCAAGCATTGTCTTAAAGTTTGATGCAGATGCGTTCATTGCATACATCATTTGATCTGCACTTACTTTTGACACCAAAGCATCTTCATCGTGATTATCAACTTGTGAATTTGAATACTTTTCAACTAATAACTTGTCAATAAATTCTCTTGCGCCGATTGCCATAATAAATACTCCTTATAAATCTTATGTGATACTCTCTTTTTTTAAGAAAAAAATAAATAAGCTTTTATTCTGATTCTCTCTTATTTATTTCTTATGTATATATAAAGTATATTTTTTTTAAGAAATTGCCTTTTTTTGCATGTAAAATTTACAAAACTTTACAATTCGGCAAATTTTAGGTTATAATTGAATTACTAATCCGATTTTGTTGACAAAAGACAGAATTAAATATAGTATTGAATATAAGAAAGGGTGCTTTAATAATGTATAAACGATGGTATGATGTAGACCCTACAATAAGTTTAGCAGTAAGTCTGATGCGTAATTCAAATATTATGACTCAGTATAAATGTGCTGACATAATAATTCAAAGCTCTAAAGATAACGGCATTGATTTATCGGAAAATATTCTTACGGATGCTTTCACATATGTTTTAAGACGTTGGTATGATACAGACCAAAAAATTGCCGAATCTTTTGAATATTTAAAACTGCTTCCCGAAGACGTGCAAAAAGATGTTGCACTCAAAATTATTAACTTTTTAACCGGTGAAGAAAATAAATGATAGATTGTTTTTTGCAAGTTATAACAAATCCGACATTGCTTTCTATTTTTTTGTTGTGTTTTCTTTGTCTGAGAAAGATTAATGTACTTCTTGCAATAATAATTTCAACTATTACGGCAGGTTTATTATCAGGCATGGATATTAAACACATTATGGATGTTTTTATCTCAGGCATGGGCGGGAACTCAGAAACGGCTCTAAGCTATATCCTGCTTGGTGCTTTTGCTGCGACAATGGCTCATTCGGGATTTACGGATGTTATATCCGATAAAATTGCCGGAATTGTTTCAGGGAAAAAACTGATATTGCTTTCCATTTTGGGTTTAATAGCAATGGCTTCTCAAAATATAATTCCTATTCATATAGCATTCATACCAATTATAATTCCGCCATTGTTAAGTGTTATGAACAGTATTAAGTTGGACAGACGTGCGGTTGCCTGTGTACTTGCCTTCGGCTTAAAAATGCCGTACATTACGTTACCCGTCGGGTTCGGTTTAATTTTTCAAAACCTGATTGCCGATAATATGGTACAAAACGGAGTAAACGTATTAAGAAATGATATTTGGAAATCAACTTTGATACTTGGTTTGGGTATGCTTGTCGGTTTACTTATTGCGGTATTTGTTTCATACAGAAAACCGAGAGAGTACGAAAACAAAAACATAGTTAATACAAATAATAAAGAGTCAAAATTTTTACCTTCACATTGGTTTATTATAATAGCTGCTATCGCAACTTTCATAGTACAGCTTTTAACAAAATCACTTCCGCTTGGAGCCTTGGTAGGTTTGGGAATTATATTCTCATGTAAAGTTCTTCCAAAAGAAAAAACCGACCATATGATGAATGAAGGAATTTATATGATGGGATATGTTGCATTTGTAATGCTTGTTGCGGCAGGATTTGCCTCCGTACTTAAAGAAACAGGTTCAATAGAAGCCCTTGTAAATAATATGCTTATTTATTTACCGCAAAATTTAATTTTAACCTCATTAATAATATTAATATTGGGACTTTTTATAACAATAGGAATAGGAACGTCCTTCGGTACGATACCTATTATTGCGGTTCTGTTTGTTCCTGCCTGTGTTAAAGCAGGATTTAACCCGCAGCAAATTATTGTTTTAATAGCGGCAGCCGCAGCTTTGGGCGATGCAGGCTCTCCGGCATCAGATACAACACTCGGCCCGACTTCAGGCTTAAATGCTGACGGACAACACAATCATATTTTCGATACATGTATCCCGACATTTTTACACTTTAACATTGCACTCATCGTATTTGCATTAATAGGGGTATGGATTTTAAGGTAGTAAATAAATGTAACAAATTACACTTATTGATGTTACAAATTTTATCTTTATTGTACAATTTACTTTGTGGGAAATAAGTTTGTTTATCCCAGAGGTGATTAATGTTTAACGAAATTAAAACACATGAGATTACGGTTGATATTGTTATTTTAACAATAAGGAATGATGCTCTCAATGTTTTGCTGGTAAAAAGAAACAACGAACCGTTCAAAGACAAATGGGCAATCCCCGGCGGTTATGTAAGAATGTCAGAGAACCTTGACGAAGCAGCAATGAGAGTTTTAAAAGAAAAGACAAATGTTGAAAACATTTATCTTGAACAACTTTACACATTCGGCGACCCTCTAAGACACCCCGTTTCGAGAGTTATTACTTGTGCTTATTTTGCTCTTATTCGTTCAGAGGATGTTGAAGTTGTTACATCTGACGACCTTGCTTGGCATAAAGTTTCAAACCTTCCGCCTTTGGCTTTTGACCACAAGGAAATTATCGAATACTCTCTGAAAAGAACTCGTGAAAGATTAGAGATGTGTCCTGTTGCATATCAGCTTTTAAATGAAAAATTCACATTAACGGAAATGCAAAAAGCTTATGAAATGATTATGGAAAAGAAGCTTGATAAACGAAACTTCCGTAAAAAAGTTATTACAACTGACGGATTAAGAGAATTAAATGAATTCTCAAAATCTTCATCAAAAAGACCTGCAAGATTGTACACTTTTGACAACATTAAACTTAATTCAAAACGTGCACATTTTATTAAAAAGGAGAAAAAATGTTAAAATTTCTTTGGATAACAATGGTTATATCAGCTATTTTAATGATAGTTTTAATACTTATGCACTCACCTAAAGGCGACGGAATCGCAGGGATTGGAAGTGCAGCCCAAATGTTTTCTTCACAAAAAAGTGCCGAAAAAGGACTTAATAAATTAACAGGAATCGTTGCACTTGTATTTATTGTATGTGTATTTATACTTGGATTTGGTTTGGTACACTAAAAATAAATTAAGTATTATAAATTTAATGGAGTACATATCGTGAAAATTAATACTATACAAAACAATACGGCTTTTGGTGCAATAAAACCGACACAAAAAGCAGAGAGTATTTTATTTGACAGACTAAAAAAGCCTGTTTGGAATTTGGAATACAAAGATACTGTAATAGCACAGGAAAAAAATAATATTGATATTTTATTAGACGGAGGCAAATATAATCGTTTAGAAGCAGTATTTCGTTCTCCTAAAGGTTTGATGATAAAAGAAAAAGAAAATTACTTCTCAAGTATTCTTAAATTAAATCCCATGAAATTTATACAAAAAATGTGTAAAAAAGCTAATGACCTTAACACTAAGTATAATAAATAGAATTTATTTTTATTGTTATTCTTAACATGAATTTTAACATTAAGTATACAAATTTTATAATATATGGTAAGATATTATCATAGTAGTAGATAATAAATTTTTGATGATATATGCGATAGAAAAGATTATTAAGAGAATATTAGTAGTTGTCGGGTAGGTTATATGTACCCGAATATCGTGTATATATAAAAAATAGAAAGAGAAAAGGTGCCGCATGAACGGAATGCTGACAGCTGCAATTGTAGTAACCGTAATTTTGGTTGCTATTATTGTTGTGCTTGGGGTAAAATACAGAGACCTCAAAACCCAAACTGATATTGCAAAAAAAGACTTGCAAGAACGCGAATCAATTATGCAGAAAGAAGCTCTTATAAAAGCAAAAGAAGCTTTGCATAATGAAAGAGAACAATTAAACGAAGATGAAAGAGAACGCAGAAGAGAATTTGCGCAGATAGAAAACAAATTAAACAAAAGAGAAGATTTGCTTGAAAATAAAATTCAAGAAGTTACCGATAAGCAGGCAGAATTAGACAAAATGAAAGACCAGCTTATTGAAAAAGAAGATTTTCTTGCAGAAATAGTTCAAAAACAAACAGTTGAACTTGAAAGAATTGCAGGAATGTCAACCGAAGAAGCAAAAAAGATGCTTTTAGAGCAATTAAAAAGTGATTTAGCCCAAGAACAAATGCAATTAATTCGTGAAAACGAAGCGAAAATAAGAGAAGATGCGTTAGAAAAATCAAAAGAGATTCTTTCAACCACGATGCAAAGATGTATGATGGATCAAGTGGTTGAATCCACTGTTTCGGTTGTATCACTTCCTAATGATGAAATGAAAGGAAGAATAATCGGACGTGAAGGAAGAAATATCAGAACCTTAGAAACTTTAACAGGTGTTGATTTAATTATTGATGACACTCCGGAAGCTGTTGTCCTTTCTTCTTTTGACCCCGTCAGACGAGAAATTGCAAAGCTTGCATTGGAAAAACTTATTCAGGACGGACGTATTCACCCTGTAAGAATTGAAGAAACAGTTGAAAAAGCTAAAGAAGAAGTTGAAAAGAAAATCATGAAGGAGGGTGAAAATGCCGCTCTTGATATGGGAATTATGGGCTTAAATAAAGAGCTTATTAAAAACCTCGGACGTTTGTATTACAGAACAAGTTACGGTCAAAATGTTCTCAAACACTCTCTTGAAGTAGGTCATATTGCAGGCATGCTCGCAGCCGAACTCGGTGCGAATGTTAATATAGCAAAACGAGCAGGATTGCTTCACGATATAGGAAAAGCCGTTGACCAAACACAAGAAGGAACACATATTCAACTTGGGGTTGAGCTTGCTTCAAGATACGGTGAAAAACAAGAAGTTATCCACGCAATAGAAGCACACCACGACGATGTTACCGCAAATACAATAGAAGCAGTTTTAGTAAAACTTGCAGATGCAATATCAGCAGGACGTCCCGGAGCAAGACGTGATACATTAGAGATATACATTAAGAGATTACAAAAAATAGAAGAAATTGTTAACAGTTATGAAGGTATAAAACAATCATTTGCAGTTCAAGCCGGTCGTGAAGTTCGTGTAATTGTTCAATCGGAAATGTTTGATGATTTAGCTTCACAAAAACTAGCAAGAGATATTGCAAAGAAAATAGAAGATGAACTTGATTATCCGGGACAAATAAAAGTTACGGTAGTAAGAGAGTTCAGAACAACAGAGATAGCAAAATAGTTAAAAAGTGTAAAGTGGAAAATGGAAAGTTTAAAGTTATTTAAAATAATTATTATAACTACTTTCCACTTTCAACTTTCAACTTTCCACAAAAGACATGAATAAAACAAATGAATGTATAAAGTTAATATTTTTAGGCGACATAACCGGCAGACAGGGCAGGACTGCCGTGATGTCGTATATTGCTTCTTTAGAAGAAAAACCTGATTTTATTATTGCTAATATCGAAAATGCTTCTCACGGCTTCGGTTTAACAAAGAAAAATTACGAAGATTTGTCTGCATCAGGAATAAACTGTTTTACTTCTGGCAATCATATTTGGGACAAAAAAGATATTTATGAATATATTGATGAAGCTAAAAATCTTGTCAGACCGATTAATTATCCTGTAGGGACACGAGGAGTCGGAGTTCAAATCTTTGAAGTTAAAGGTCAAAAACTTGCTGTTTTGAATGTTCTCGGTCGAGTATTTATGCCTCCGATTGATTCTCCATGGCAAGTAGTACCTGAAGAAATTAAAAAACTTCAAGAAGAAGGAGTTGAACATATTATAGTTGATTTTCATGCGGAGGCTACCGCTGAAAAAATATGCTTCTCAAAATATTTGGCGCATACATTTAATACGGAAGAAAATGCTCTTATTAAAGGCTTTTTCGGGACACATACACACGTTCAAACTGCAGATGAGCAAATTTATAAAGGAATGGCATACATTACAGATGCCGGTTTTTGCGGAGCAGTCGATAGTGTTATAGGAATGGAATTTGAAACTTCTATGAGAAGATTATCCACAAGCCTTCCCGAAAGATATGAGATATCAGAGAGTCCGATTGCGCAGATTAACGGTGTTGAAGTTCTTATTGATAGGACAAAAGCAACACAAATAAAAAGAATTAATGTTACAATTGATAATAAAAAAGGGGCAAATTATGAATAGACAATCTATCATAATACAACAAGGAGGTGTGGAATGAAGGGCGATTTTCACATACACACCTACTATTCCGACGGAGTTTTTTCACCGGAAAAAATTGTAGACCTTGCCGTTGAAGCAGGGTTGGAGGTTATTGCACTCACAGACCACGATAACGTTTTATCATACGGTGTTGCACAAGATTACATTAATTCTAAGAACCTAGACATCAAGCTTATCCCGGGGATTGAAGTTAATACTTTATACAAGGATTATGAAGTTCATATATTGGGATACTACCCTGATGCTACAAAATCCGATTTTAAAGCAATGCTAAAAGCACAACAACAGGCTCGTATAAAACAAACAAAAGAGATTTTAAGACTTTTGGCTAAAAAAGAAGGAATAAAAATTAATTTTGAAGATGTGAAAGATATGGTTGCAGAAGGCGGAAGTATCGGTCGTCCTCATATTGCAAAAGCCATAACAAATGTAGGCGGAACAAGTAATGTAATGGAAGCATACAGCAAGTACATTCATAAAGATTCACCTGTATATATTGAACGTAAAACAGTTTCACCGTTTGATGCGGTTGAAGTTATTTATGATTCCGGCGGAATTCCTGTCATTGCTCACCCTTACGATATTGATATAGCGGAAAAGCTTATAAAAGAGCTTATGAACTGCGGTCTTAGGGGTATTGAAGCATATCACAGAAAACACTCACCCGCAATTATTGAATATTTTTCCACTCTTGCTGAAAACCTCGGACTTATAGTAACAGGAGGTTCAGATTTTCACGCACCAAACATAATGAACGGACAAATCATTTTGGGTAAAAACTTTGTTCCCGAATGGATTTATGATGGCTTAGTTAAAGAAAAGAAAAATATCGATATGGCAGGATAGAATTAAGTAAAAATGGAAAATTAAAAATGAATAGAATAAAAACTAAAAAAAATAATTCAAAAAATGCTTTTACTATTGTAGAAGTATCAATTCTTTTTGTAATCTTTTTAATTGTTGCTTTTTTGGTAATACCGCTTTCTTTGGATGATTCAATGCAGGCAAAAAATACTTCTAAATGGCGCAGAGTCCAAAGTGATTTTCAAAACATATTCTATTCGATTAATTCTCAAAAAGGAAATGATGATTTTAATTTCGCAAAATCATTTAATCTTATAATGAACGGAGAAATACAATCCGATATTGAGCCTTACAAAATAACATATTTGAACGGAGCATTTCCGAGTGAAGAATATATATTTACCGAATACAAACAAACCAATGCAAAAGCAACCGTCGCATATAAAATTTATGAGGAGCCTCAAACTAATGCATTAGGAATTATAATGTATGACGTGAACGGTTCTATAGGTCCTAACGTATGGGGAAGGGATGTATTTGGTTATAATATTTATCCTGATAGATTTGAACCCTTCTGTAAAGGTGAGCCTATGAGCAAACAAAAA
>Ga0310691_10008435_pt1 | contig 10571 bp, 8 predicted proteins | sample 176DNAGHGlowgp2_FD_203887 | JGI IMG/M metagenome (GOLD analysis project Ga0310691, IMG submission 203887) | Sheep rumen microbial communities from Palmerston North, Manawatu-Wanganui, New Zealand - 1766 DNA GHGlow gp2 (v2) (version 2) | ecosystem: Host-associated > Mammals > Digestive system >... | reverse complement strand
GATGTGGCTTTTTTCTACGTTGAGCAGCGAACCCTCGGCGTTTGACAGCTGGCAGTGGTCGAGCAACACTTCGGCACCTACGGCGAAGATGTTGTCGTTGGCGCTGTTATGGACGGTGGTGCGCGTGAGCTGCAGGGTGGAACCTTCGACGGCTGTTATGCCGAGTATGGCGGCGTGAATGTCGCAGCCGTTCATGGTGAGCCGCCCGCGTTCCCTGACTCTGACGCCCTGCCACTGGCCGCTGATGTTGTCGTAGGGCAGGTAGTCGAACATGCGGTCGAGGCGGTCGCCGCGCATGGTGACGTTCTCTGCTTCGACGGTTCCGTTGATGACGAGCTGTGCGTCTTCGTGGAAGTAGAGCGTCACGTCTTTCAGCCGCAGCGTGGCACCCTCGTTGACCTGCAGCGCCCCGGTGACGAGAATGGGCTTACTGCTGGTGACGAGCTCGTCGGCCGTCACTGTTTTCGAGTCCCACCGTTCGGCGTCCCATGCCCATGCCTGCAGCTTTACGGCCTGTTCAGCTCCGCTTTCCAGCTTGAAGTGCAGTTCGTCGGTAACGGGTTGTGGCTCTGTCTGTCGGACCACGGGGGCTGTCAGTTCGACAAACACCAGCATGCTGTCGCCGCCCAGCACCTCGATGTTGCGGGCCGAGGGGTTCAGGTACTCACCATCTACGTTGACGCGGAAGCCTTGGGTGCCGTCCTGCAGCCGCACGTCCTGCAGTCGCAGCGCTTTGCTGTTGCGGTTATAGACCCAGAAGGTGTAAGTGGCCGACGACCGTCCGCTGAAGACGGTGTCCATCTTCAGTGCCTCTTCGGGCAGCGTCAGCAGGTTGTCGCTGCTGGTGGAGAACTGCTCGTCGTCGCTGCACGATATCAATGCACAGAGTATGGTGCATAGCAAAAAAATCCGTTTCATCATATATTGACAAAACGGATTTTTCCTCAATTTATTGTGTTGGCCTCTGCTTACTTAAAATAGCGCTTCAGCAGTCCGGCGAAGCCGGCACCGTGACGGGCCTCGTCCTTCGCCATCTCGTGAACGGTGTCGTGGATAGCGTCAAAGCCGGCAACCTTGGCATTCTTGGCAATGCGGAACTTGTCCTCACAGGCACCAGCCTCGGCGGCAGCACGCTTCTCCAGATTGGTCTTCGTGTCCCATACACACTCGCCCAGCAACTCGGCAAACTTGGCTGCATGCTCAGCCTCCTCAAAAGCGTAGCGCTTGAAAGCCTCGGCAATCTCAGGATAGCCCTCACGGTCAGCCTGACGCGACATGGCCAGATACATACCCACCTCGCCGCACTCGCCGTTGAAGTGGTTGCGCAGGTCGTCAATCATCTCCTGTGACACACCCTCGGGCTTGCCGTCGCCAATCTTGTGGACGGTAGCGTAGGTCATGTCGGCATCGTCCTTCAGTTCTGAGAACTTTGAGGCAGGAGCCTTACAGATGGGGCACTTCTCGGGAGCAGCATCGCCTTCGTAGATATATCCACAAACGGCGCAGATAAACTTTTTCTTCATAATAGCATTTTTTTGTTTAGTGAATAAAATAAAGATTCTTTCATTGTGCACGGTATTTCTTCAGCAGGGGCACCTCGTCGCAGAGGGCATCGGCCAGCAGTCCGGCCACTACCTTGGCTCCATGCTCGTTGTAGTGGGTGTTGTCCTGACGGCCGTCGGGCAGTGCGGGGTGCTCGCCGGGCTTGTACCACATGTGCAGTTTCTTCGACTCTTCCACGCCTAAACGCTGTTCCAGGTCGTGGGTGATGCGGGTGGCATCGACGAAGTGGGCGTTCATGCGGCGTGCCACGTCGCGGGGTGCCACGGCGTAGAGGCCGTGTGTGTCAACAAGCGAGTCGCCCTCGGCCAGTGTGCTGCCGTCGGCAAAGGTGGTGTTGCGCAGTGCCTCGTCGTCGGCATTGGCGGGTGCCTTCTTCATGAAGTTGCGGCGCACCACGGGGTTCATCACCACGGGGATACCGCCATGTTCGCGAGCCTCGCGGACGAAACGTGCCAGGTTGTAGTCGAACGTCGAGCCGGGGTCGGTGTGGCGCTCGGGCTGCGGCTTCTCGTCGTTGTGTCCGAACTGAATAATGACGTAGTCGCCGGGTTTCATCAGGGCGAGCACCTTGTCCCAGCGGCCCTGGTCTATGAAGCTCTTGCTGGAGCGCCCGTTCACGGCGTGGTTGTCAACCACGACATACCGGCTGTCGAAGTATTGCTGCAGGGCCATGCCCCACCCTCGTTCGGGCGAGCCCTTGGAGAGGTCTTTCTTGGCAGCGGTCGAGTCGCCGATAATGAATATGGTCACGGGGCGGTCGGCTGTCATCGCGGTGAGCATCAGCAGGGCCAGTACTGCAAAAAATATTCGTTTCATAATTGTTTGTTTTGAATGAGGGTAACTAAACGTTAGCTGTTTCGCTGCCTTTCGGTTGCAAAGATATAAAAAGTTTGTGAATTACAAACTGTTTGCACTTTAAAAAAAACAAAAAACGGTCGAAGATTGAACAAGTAAAAGAACACATAAGATGGAGATGACGCTAAAAGACCATGGCGGGAGAACTGGGAGAAACCCCGGGGGAAGCAGGGAGTTTATGGCAGGGTAGCGAGAATTTCGCGGGCGGGATAAAATATTATCACGCCCGTGATAAATAATTATCGCGGGCGTGATAAGATATTATCGCGGGCGTGTTAATCCCTTTTTATATTTGCTTTCTATTTTCCGGCATGAACCTTGATTGTTAGCAAAGGTACAAAAAAATCTGCAGAAATGCAAACTTTTTTGAACATATTTGCGTAATCAGATGTTGTTGAGGCGATACCGGGAGATGAGTTCGTCGATGGTGAGCAGTTGCTGTTCGCCAGTCTCCATGTTCTTCAGCGTCAGCTTGCCGGCAGCCATCTCGTTCTCACCGACCAGGGCGACGAACGGAATCTGCTTGGCATTGGCATACGACATCTGCTTCTTCATCTTCGCAGCGTCAGGGTAAATCTCGGCACGGATGCCTTGCGCGCGTACCTTATATAAATAAGGCAGGCAGTAAGCCGTCTCCTTCTCGCCGAAGTTGATAAAGAGCAGCTGTGTACCGTTGACGCTTTCCTTTGGGTAGAGGTCCAGTTGGTTGAGCACGTCGTAGATGCGGTCGGCACCAAAGGAGATGCCCACGCCCGAGAGTCCTGGCATGCCGAAGATGCCCGTCAGGTTGTCGTAGCGTCCGCCGCCAGTGATGCTGCCTATTTCGACGTCGAGGGCCTTCACCTCGAAGATAGCACCGGTGTAGTAGTTCAGGCCGCGTGCCAGCGTCAGGTCAAGCTGGAGCTGGTTGTTGAGAGTTATCGGAGTATTCTGAGTAATCGGAGTATTCTGAGTATTCTGATTACTCAGAGTATTCTGATTACTCAGAGTCTTCAGAATAAATCTTAGCTCCTCTACCCCCTTGAGGCCCGTCTCGCTGTCGCGCAGCACGTCGGCAATCGTGTTGAGCTTCTCTTCGTTAGAGCCTTCCAGCATAATGATGGGTTGCAGCTTCGCTATCTGCTCGTCGCTGAGTCCGCCCTCGCGCAACTCGGCGTTGACATTGTCAATGCCTATCTTGTCGAGTTTGTCGATGGCCACGGTGATATCGACAATCTTGTCGGCCGCACCAATGACCTCGGCAATGCCGGAAAGGATTTTGCGGTTGTTGATTTTTATCTGCACACGGATGCCGAAGCGCGTGAACACGGTGTCGATAATCTGCATCAGCTCCACCTCGTTGAGCAGCGAGTCAGAGCCCACGACGTCGGCATCGCACTGGTAGAACTCACGGTAGCGGCCCTTCTGCGGACGGTCGGCACGCCACACGGGCTGTATCTGGTAGCGCTTGAAGGGCAGCTGCAACTCGTCGCGGTGCATGACCACATAGCGGGCGAAGGGCACGGTAAGGTCGTAGCGCAAGCCTTTCTCGCAGAGCTTGGCGGCTAAGTGCAGCGAGTTGCGCTGCTGCAGCTCCTCGTCGGTAGCCTTCGAGAGGAAGTCGCCTGAGTTCAGAACCTTAAACAGCAGTTTGTCGCCCTCCTCGCCATACTTGCCCATCAGCGTCTGCAGGGTCTCCATGGCGGGTGTCTCTATCTGCTGGAAGCCGTAGAGGGCATACACTTCACGGATGGTGTTGAAGATATAGTTGCGCTTGGCCATCTCTATGGGGCCGAAGTCGCGTGTTCCTTTGGGAATACTTGGCTTTTGTGCCATACTTTTTTTACCTTTTTTACTTTTTTTCCTTTTTTACTTTCTCACAATCGTCTGTTCGCGGTCGGGACCAATAGAAATGATGCAGATGGGCGTTTCCAGCTGTTGCTCCAGGAACTTGATGTAGTTCTTGAAAGCCTCTGGGAACTGGTCTTCGCTGGTCAGACGGGTCATGTCGGCCTGCCAGCCGGGCAGTTCCTCATAGACCGGCTCTATGCCATCCTCGATGTTATAGGGGAAGTAGTCAATCAGCTGGCCGTTCTGCTTGTAGGCCACACAGGCCTTGATGGTGTCGAAGCCATCGAGCACGTCGCTCTTCATCATGATGAGCTTCGTCACGCCATTCACCATGATGGCGTACTTCAGTGCCACGAGGTCTATCCAGCCACAGCGGCGCTCACGTCCCGTCACTGCACCATACTCGTGGCCAAGGTCACGAATCTTCTTGCCCGTCTCGTCGAACAGCTCCGTTGGGAACGGACCGGCACCCACGCGCGTGCAGTAGGCTTTCATGATGCCATAGACGTCGCCTATCTTGTTCGGCCCGATGCCCAAGCCCGTACAGGCTCCGGCGCAGATGGTGTTACTGCTGGTGACGAAGGGGTAGCTGCCGAAATCGACGTCGAGCATCGTACCCTGAGCACCTTCGCACAGCACGCTCTTGCCGCTGCGGAGGATGTTGTTGATTTCGTGTTCTGAATCGACAATGGGGAACTGGCGCAGGTACTCCACACCTTCTAACCATTTCTTCTCGACCTCGGTAATGTCGTACTCGAAGCCGAGCGACTTCAAGATGGCCTCGTGACGGGCCTTGGCGGCGGCGTACTTCTCGGGGAAGTTCTCCAATATGTCGCCCACGCGCAGACCGTTACGCGAAACTTTATCAGTATAAGTAGGACCGATTCCTTTTCCCGTCGTACCTACCTTGTTCTTTCCCTTCTGGGCTTCGTAGGCAGCATCGAGCACACGGTGTGTCGGCATGATGAGGTGAGCCTTCTTCGAGATGTGTAAGCGCGAACGCAGGTTGTGGCCGCTGGCCTCTAACGCCTTTGCTTCTTCCATGAAGAGGTCGGGAGCCAGCACCACGCCATTACCTATAATATTCACCTTGCCGCCCTGAAAGATTCCTGAAGGAATGCTGCGCAGCACGTATTTCTGCCCCTCAAACTCGAGGGTATGGCCAGCATTGGGGCCACCCTGGAAACGGGCAATAACATCATAACGTGGTGTCAACACATCGACAACCTTGCCTTTGCCCTCGTCTCCCCACTGAAGACCAAGCAGGACATCAACTTTACCTTGATTCATTTTGTATCGGTTTTATTAATATTGTTACTTTTCTCGTTTTGTTTCCGCTGTCGGGTCAGCTGCGCCTGACAGCTGCTGCATATACCATAGATGTAAAGTGCGAAGCCATCCTTACGAAAACGCTTCAGGTGCAGCTCGTTAATGACTTTTGTCACTTCAGGGGACTTGACCTCGGTCACCTTGCCACACATGGTACATACTTGATGGCTGTGGCTGTTATTGGCATAACAGGACTCGTAGCGGGTGGTGCCCTGGAAGCGGTGACGAATGACAAGACGCAACTCTAAAAACAGTTTGAGAGTATTGTAGAGGGTCGCCCTGCTGACGGGGAAGTTATACTCCTCGTTCAGCTTGTCGCCTAATTCTTCCAACGTGAAGTGACCTTCTGTATTACATACAGCCTCAAGAATGGCATAGCGCTCAGGCGTCTTGCGGTGGTTGTTGAGGTCTAAATAATCGGTCAGTATTTGTCTGACAGAATCCTTTACTTTTTGCTTCATACAGTTGTGTTGGTCTTAAAACCGCGCAAAGGTACGAAAAAATTAAAAATTAAACATGAAACATTAAACATTTTTAGGTACTTTGTTTATAAAAAATCTAAATTGACGCGTTTCAGGGCCGATTTTGCCAGTCGTTCATAGACCAACCCGAGCTCGGCAAAGCGCCGCACGCTCTGCAGGGCTGCCTTTCTGACGGGCAACGACGAGCCCTGCAGGGCGACTGTCAGCTGGTCAATGTATTCGTTTATGCCCCGCTCGTTGGGCTCCTGGCCGTTCATGAACAGCCGTGTCAGCACGAGAAAGCCGCAAAGCTGGTACAGTTCCTTGTCGGACGCCATCCACTCGTAAGCCTTCCGGGCAGCATAGGGAAGATGCTGGAAGAGGTTGAACGATGCCTGTTCGGCCATCTCCTGCGACGGCATCTGCTCCATCCAGATGTCGATGACCTCAGGCAACACCGCGTCGGCTGGCATCAGCAGCGTGGCCAGTATCTTGCATTCGCGCACATCTTCTTTCCACAGGGCAATGGCGAGGTCGTAGGGACTGTCCACGTCATTCCTTATCTCATCTGCCATTTCCTGCAGGCGGGGCAGCGTGGCACCCCAGTTCACCTTATAAGCAGCGCCCTTTTCGCGCATTGACTTGGCCACCGCTCCGTCCATCAGCAGCCGGAACGACTGTTTGATTTCCTTGACCTTTTCCTGTATTGTGTTCATAACTGTTTCGTATTCATTAAGAGGTTCGGAGGCATTTTTACTGCAGCACCGAATAGTCCCTGCTGTAGCGCAGCATTTGCTCGGCATAGCCTTCAGTATAGTCAGGCACTACATCGGTTATACATCCGTCTGCGTCAGTCACCGGCTTCAATCGCGGATTGATGAATCCCTTGTACGGTGCCAGGTTCAGGCGTTCGTAACGGCTGAGCACCTCAGCGTGCAAATCGGCATCAACGTGAACCGCATAGCGCTCAACTATCTGGCGTGCAGCGCCATAGTCACCCTCGCTCTTGATGCGTTGTATCTCAGCCAGCAAACGGGCAAAGAGTGTACGCAGGGCAGCATAGTCCGTAATTTCCACGAAGGTCTTTCCGTCACGGTGAGTCATGCGGATGGCATCGCCCTGTGCATAACACCAGCGGGCTATCAGAGCCCGGTTGCGCATGTGGGCTTCCTCTATCTGCTGACCGGGCTTGATGCGCACTAACTGTGTCATCAGGCCGTTCATGATGTAAGTATAGTATTGTGCCTTGTAGGCCTGTCCGTCAGGTGTCAGTCCCAGTTCCACCAGCTTCGGGTCGGCTATGTAGTAGAGTCCGAACAGGTCTGCCCGTGCTTCCTCAATCACGTTTCCATACGACTTCAGGGCATCTGGGTCTGTCTGGGGCAGCAGTTGTCCGCTGCCATGCCCTAAGCACTCGTGCAGGTCGGTATGCAAGTCGTCGCACACGTCGCCATATTTCTCTATCATGCTCAGGGTCTGCTCGTCAACGACAAACTCTTGCTGGAATCCGTTGCCACGGGCGGCGCGGTTGTAGGCTTCGGTGATGTTTCCTATGGTAATGCTCTTGCTGCCGTGCGCTGCACGTATCCAGTCGGCATTGGGCAGATTGATGCCGATGGCTGTTGACGGATATTCGTCGCCACCCAGCATGGCAGCACAAATAACGTTGGCCGTAACACCCTTCACCTTGGGTTTGCGGAAACGCGGGTCAACGGGCGAATGGTCTTCAAACCACTGGGCGTTACGGCTGATGGTCTGCGTACGCTTCGTGGCCTCCATGTCCTTATATTCCACCAGTCCTTCCCATGAGCCTTTCAGCGCCAACGGGTCGCCATACACCTCAATAAAACCGTTGATGAAGTCTATCTGTCCGTCAAGCTCGTCAACCCAGGCTATGCAATAATCGTCGAAGGTGCGCGGGTCGCCCGTCTCATAATAGCTAATCAGCAGGCCGATGACCTTCCGCTGCTGTTCGTTTTCGCAGACCTCCTGCGCCTTGCGAAGCCAATAGACAATGTGGGCAATGGTGTCACCGTAGCGGCCTCCCACGTGCCATACCTCTTCCTCTATGTTTCCGCCGCGCTTAACCAGACGGGAGTTCAGTGGATGGACCTTCCCACCCGACCGTCCCGAGGGCAGGTTTTCGTAGAACGACTCTACTTCCTGCTGACTGACTCCTTCGTAGAAATTGCAGGCCGATGTCTGCACAAGGTCTTCACCGTCGGCCTTGTTCACACGCTTGGGCTGTACGGCGGGGTCGAAGATGACGGTCTCCAGCTCTTCACTCAAGTCACCGCAGCCGGCCACCTTCATGCACTGGCGCAGATAAGCTGCGCTGAACCCGGGCAGGAACTTCTCGCAGCCATAGTGGTGATGAATGCCGCTTGAGAACCACACCCGCTTCAGATAGGTTTCCAAAGCGCGGAAGTCGGCAGTATCGTGACTGATGGCCGGGCACTGCCACACCTGTTCCAACAGGCGGCGAATGGCCATGTTGTACTTGCCAAACTGGTCGAACGTAATGTCGCGGCCCCAAAGTGTGGCTTCAGAGAGATAATAGACGTATTGTTTCTGCCGGAGCGTCAGCTCCTCAAAGCCGTTCAAACGGTAGCGCAGCATCTGCACATCGGCAAAACGCTCACTCGTGTTATACTCAAATGGTTCCATGTTTTCTTACAATTGAGATGCAAAGATAGTGCAAAAATCTGAGTTATGAACCTAAAGAGATAAAAAAATTTCAATATTCGTGCTCTACGGATGATATTTTTTTCGTACCTTTGCGGCCAAAATTTGTAACCAACAAAAAACAACAGTCAAGAAATGGAAAGAGACCAGCAAATTTTCGATCTCATCGAACAGGAACATCAGCGCCAGCTGAAAGGTATTGAACTCATTGCCAGCGAGAACTTCGTGAGCGACCAGGTCATGGAAGCCATGGGCAGCTACCTCACCAACAAGTATGCTGAAGGCTACCCCGGCCACCGCTACTACGGCGGATGTCAGGTGGTTGACAAGGTGGAGCAGCTCGCCATTGACCGCGTGTGCCAGCTCTTCGGAGCAGAGTATGCCAACGTCCAGCCACACTCTGGAGCACAGGCAAACGCTGCCGTACTGCTGGCCGTACTGAAGCCGGGCGACACGTTCATGGGTCTGAACCTCGACCACGGCGGCCACCTGTCGCACGGCTCGCTCGTCAACACGTCGGGCATTCTTTACAAGCCCGTAGGATATAACCTGAACAAGGAAACAGGCCGCGTGGATTACGACGAGATGGAACGGCTGGCCTTGGAGCACAAGCCGAAGCTCATCATTGGCGGCGGATCGGCCTACAGCCGTGAGTGGGACTACAAGCGCATGCGTGAGATTGCCGACAAGGTGGGAGCACTGCTGATGATTGACATGGCTCACCCCGCCGGACTCATTGCTGCCGGACTATTGGAGAACCCCGTGAAATATGCCCACATCGTCACTTCGACCACCCACAAGACCCTGCGCGGACCGCGTGGAGGTATTATTCTGATGGGTAAGGACTTCGACAACCCCTGGGGCTACACCACACCGAAGGGTGTCGTGAAGAAGATGTCGCAGCTGCTCAACTCTGCCGTGTTCCCCGGACAGCAGGGCGGACCGTTAGAGCACGTCATTGCTGCCAAGGCTGTTGCTTTCGGTGAGGCACTGAAGCCTGAGTTCAAGGAATGGGCCAAGCAGGTGCAGAAGAACGCCAAGGTGCTGGCCGAAGAGCTCGTCAAGCGTGGCTTTGGCATCGTCAGCGGTGGTACCGACAACCACTCCATGCTGGTTGACCTGCGTTCAAAATATCCCGAACTGACGGGCAAGGTGGCAGAGAATGCCCTGGTGGCTGCCGACATTACCGTGAACAAGAATATGGTACCCTTCGACACCCGCTCGGCATTCCAGACCAGCGGCATCCGTCTGGGCACACCGGCCATCACCACCCGCGGTGCCAAGGAGGACCTGATGGTTCAGATTGCCGCATGGATTGAGGAAGTGCTCAACGACCCCGAGAACGAACAAGTCATTGCAAGCGTTCGTCAGCGTGTCAACGAGACGATGAAGGCATATCCCCTTTTCGCCTATTAACAAAATCAACCGGCACAGACGGTTGATTTTCAATATTTTTTCAGAGGGAAGTCGCTCACGGTGACTTCCCTCTGTCCTTTTAAAACGTTTACGTGATTTTTTTTACCCATTTGTTAACAACAAATGTTTTTTCCATGTAACTTTGCAGTCAGAAATAAGAAAATAATAAAAACAAACTACTTAAAAACAAAAAGAGATATGGGAAAAAAATTTGTTATCGGAGACCGCGAAAAGAATGAGTGGATAGCTTTGTTTGACAATTCAGCCAAGCAACTGAGTTTTAAGAACAACCTCAGCGAAGCGAAAGAGTATGATGCCGAGGAAGACGCTATTCTTGACCTGCAGGCTATGCAGCAGACAGGATTCTTCAGTGACCTTTCGGTTTACCTGAAGGAAGAAGACGGTAAGGCATACCTCATGGGAGAACGTGAC
>Ga0310691_10008434_pt1 | contig 10571 bp, 9 predicted proteins | sample 176DNAGHGlowgp2_FD_203887 | JGI IMG/M metagenome (GOLD analysis project Ga0310691, IMG submission 203887) | Sheep rumen microbial communities from Palmerston North, Manawatu-Wanganui, New Zealand - 1766 DNA GHGlow gp2 (v2) (version 2) | ecosystem: Host-associated > Mammals > Digestive system >... | reverse complement strand
AGGAGTGGGAGCAGATGAAGACAGACGTCACCAAGGGTGGTGCCGCCATCATCAAGCTGCGCGGCCGCAGCTCGTTCCAGAGCCCGTCGTACCTCAGCGTTGAGATGATTCGTGCCGCCATGGGCGGTGAGCCGTTCCGCTTCCCCGTGGGTACCTACGTGAAGACCGACAAGTACGACCACATCATGATGGCCATGAAGACCACCATGACCGCCGAGGGTGCCAAGTATGAGGTGCCACAGGGCACGGCCGAGGAGAATGCCAAGCTGGACCAGAGCTACGAGCACCTGTGCAAGATGCGCGACGAGCTGGTGACGCTGAACATCGTGCCGCCCATCAGCGAGTGGAACAAGATTAACCCCAACCTTTAATTGTTTTCAGTGTAGAGTATAGAGTGTAGAGTTTGCTACCGCACTGTATGTGCATTACCCTCGTGCGGTAGCAACCTCTACACTCTACATTTTACACTAAACACTCAAAAAGATGCTACTCCAGATAGGGATGATAATTGCCGGCGTAGTGCTGGTACTGTGGGGCGCCGACCGCCTCACCGATGGTGCTGTGGCGCTGGCCGAGAAGATAAAGATTCCACAGATCATTATCGGACTGACCATCGTTGCCATTGGCACCTCAGCGCCAGAGTTCTGTGTCAGCTTGGTGTCGGCGCTCAAGGGTACGGCCGACCTGGCCGTGGGCAACGTCGTGGGCAGCAACATTTTCAACACCATGCTCATCACTGGCGTGGCAGCCATGGTGGCCCCCATGACCATCCTGCCTTCTACGGTGCGCAAGGACATCCCCATCGCTGTGGTGGCATCGCTCGCGCTGACCATCATGGTGGTCACCGACGGCGACCTGTCGCGCCTTGACGCCATACTGCTACTGGTGGGCTTCATCGCCTTCATGTGGCTGACGCTTCACGGAGCGAAGAACAAAGGTGATGAGGACACAGCACCCACGAAGTCCTACAGTACGGGCCGTGCCGTGCTGATGCTCGTCGTGGGTCTGGCCTGTCTGGTGGCAGGGTCGAACATCTTCGTCGACGGTGCCACTGAGGTCGCCGCACGCTTAGGCGTCAGCGAGGCCGTCATCGGACTGACCGTGGTGGCTGGCGGCACATCGCTGCCTGAGCTGGCTACCAGCGTGGTAGCAGCGCGCAAGGGCAACAGCGGCATTGCCATCGGCAATGTCCTGGGTTCAAATGTGATGAATATCCTGCTTATCCTCGGAGGTGCCGGTCTCATCAGCCCCATGACGGTGATGGGTATTACCACCGTCGACTTCGCCATGCTTATCGGCTCCATCCTCCTGCTGTGGCTCTTCGCCAACACCAAGCTCACCATGGCACGATGGGAGGGAGCCGTACTCACCGTCCTGTTCCTGGTCTACATGGCATGGCTGGTGGCTGGCGCTATGTAACATTTATTGAAAACTTGCACCAACAATTAGACTATGGCACTGAATCTGAACAAGAACCTGAAGCTCTATTACTCCATCAAGGAGGTGGCCGAGATGTTCGGCCTGAACGAGAGTACGCTAAGATACTGGGAGACAGAGTTTCCCTATCTGAAGCCCAAGACGACCGGGCCTAACAAGGTGCGCCAGTATGGTGAAAAGGACATCGAGCAGATTCGCCTCATCCACAACTTGGTGAAGGTGCGCGGTTTCAAGCTTTCAGCCGCACGCAAGATGATTAACGCCAACCGCGACGGTTCCAACCGCAAGGCTGAGGTCATCACCCGTCTCATTGACATCCGCACAGAGCTGCAGCAGATGAAGCGTCTGCTGGACGGACTGCAGTAAAAGATGAGAGATGAGAGATGAGAGATGAGAGGTGAGAGATATGATTAGTTTTAGCCTTAAAGCGTGACTAACAGGTTGTCAACTCTTACCTCTTACATCTCACCACTTACCTCTCACCTCTCATCTCTCATCTCTCACCTCTCAACGCTCCAGGTGTTAGATATCTGGAACACCTTGTCGAGCGTTATCTCCTTCGCTTCCTTCTTTGTCAGCTGACGGCTCCACCCTACCCTCTTGTCGGTGGCTGCTCCCTCACCAGTGTTCTCAAACTCCAGGTAGCGGGCGGTCTGCTTAGCCTCCTCACGCCAGTGATGCCAGCCCTCAGGGCGTATCTGCGCGGGCAGCGAGCAATGCATGAACAGGGTGTAGCCATAGTCACGCCAGGGACGGCCCAGGTAGACCTTTGTCACCTCAGGGGCACAGCTGACTGTACAGTTATTAAATATGTACCCGTACATTATATCTTTGGGCGTAGAGGCCGCAGTGATATAGCTGTTAGACTTACAGTAGATGTCGCAATGCTCAAACCACACGGTGGAGGGGCCAAAGATAAAGTCGGTGGTTCCCTCAATGTAGCAATCCTTGAAGAACAAGCGCGTGCCGGCCACGCCCGTGTAGACGGTGTCCTGATGTCCGAGGAAGCGGCAGTTGATGAACGTCAGCCTATCGCCCTCGGTGTGCAGCGCCACAGCCTGCCCTAAGCGGGCGGAGTTGTTCTCAATGGTGATGTTCTTCAGTGTCATGTCGTTGCCCTCAATCTTCAGCGTGTAGGTGCGGAACGTTCCCATGGGCCTCGCCTCACCCCCCTCCGTCTGGATGGGGAGCTTGATGTTGGCATGGTCGTCCCAGGTGATGATGGTCTGGTCGCGGTCCTCGCCACATATCTCGATGTTCTGCAGCCATGAGGGCAGGATGAGTTTCTCCTTATAAATGCCCTTCTTCACGAAGATGACCTTGTGATAGTCCATGAAGGCGCGGCACACCTCAATGGCGTCACCCACGTTGCGGAACTGCCCCGTACCGTCGCGTGCCACCACGATGGTGTCAGGATTGTCATACACACCTGCGGCCCGTACCGTTACGGCAGCCAACAGGACCAGAAAGAAAGAAAAGAATCGTTTCATTGTTAGGTGAGAGGTGAGAGGTGAGAGGTGTATTAACTGAATGTATCATTCGTAGAGCGACCGCTCGATGACCAGCGGCATGCGCTTGCGCTTATAGGCTGAGTTGCGATGGCGGGTGAGCACGCGCTCCACCGTCTCTGTGCCATAGGCATCAAGCAAGCGTTTCATCTGCTGCTCGTCGTCACCCTGCGTCAGGTAGGTGTTCAGAATGTCGTCCACCTCCTCGTAGGTGTGGCCCGGTGCTATCTGCGCCATGTCGCCACCAGCCTCCACGCCATTGCCGTCAGTGGGTATGATGCCGTAGGCGGCACAGAGCGCCACATGGCGTGGGTCATCCTCGTCGGTGTAGCACTCAGTGAAGAGATATTTGCAGAGCTCGTAGACCTCATGCTTCCACAGCCCGCCGATGGGGTTATAGTCAGCCACATCACCATGGATGGTCCAGAAGCCCAGGTTATGTTCAGTCAGGTTGTCGGTGTCCATGACGAGTCCGCCCGTGACCGATGCGATGTTATACAGATAAATCATGCGCAGGCGCGCCTTGATGTTACCCTGTGAGATGCGTGTTGAAGGGTAGCGCTGCTCGCAGGTGGCCTTCATCAGCAGATACTGTGCCTGCAGGTTTTCCACCCAATACTCTGTGCAGAACGCCTTCATGGCCTTGGCAGCCGAGTCGTTTTCCTCAACCGAGTTTGACGAGCAAGGCAGGCTGACGCCGATGAACTTGAACTGCTGCTCAGGATAGCGGTTGACCACCTCACGGCAGATAGCCGACGTAACGGTGGAGTCAAGACCGCCACTGATGCCGAGCACCATTGTCTTCAACTTGTTGTCTATGAGATACTGGGCCGTCTGACCGACCATTGTTTCAAATACCCTTTTATAGTCCATAACAATTGATAGTTTTAGTGTTACATAATTTGCGATATCTCCTTCAGGTTATCCACCTCCTTGAGCTTGTCAATGATTTCGCGCATGTCTTCGCGGTCGTGCACACGCAGTTCGATGTTGCCTTCAAAGATACCATCCTCGCTGGTGAACATCAGTTTGCGGATGTCTACGTTCAGCTGATTACTGATGACGCGTGTCACTTCGTTCACCAATCCGCGGCGGTCGATGCCTCCCAGACGGAGGGTGGCATCGAAGAACAGCTTTTTGTGCATGTCCCACTTCACGTCGAGGATGCGGTTGCCATAGCTGGCCTTCAGCTTGTTGGCCACTGCGCAGGTACGCTTGTGAATCTCTATGCGGTTGTGGTTGTCAATGTAGCCCAGCACATCGTCGCCCGGGATAGGATGACAACAGTCAGGGAAGATATACTGGCTGATGTTTTCCTCGTTCAGATAGATGGCCTTCTTGCGGTTGAACTTCTCTGGCACGACGAAGAGCTCGGGCTGCTGCGCCTCTTCCGTCTTTTTCGCCTTGACGAAAGGCACATACTTGCGCCATCCGCCTCCACCGCCGTCGCTCTTCTTGTTTTTGCCCTTCAGCTCGTTCACATCCTCGTCGCCCAGCAGGATGCTCTTCTCGCCAATGGACTGGAAGAGCTCTTCGCGAGTTGCGGCATCGTGGAACTTCGCCAGCTGGTCAGCACGGGCCGTGGTGGCTTCGAAGCCGTTCTTCTCCAGCCATGCGTTGAGTATCTCCTCGCCCTTCTTCTGCACCTCACGCTGGTCACGGCGCAGTATGGCCTGTATCTTTGCCTTCGCCTTTGCCGAGGACACGAAGTTCATCCACGACGGCTGCACATGCTGCGACTTCGACGTGAGCACCTCCACCTGGTCGCCACTGTTGAGGCGGTGGCTCAGGGGCACCAGCTTGTGGTTGACCTTGGCACCGATGCAGTGCGAGCCGAGGAAGGTGTGGATGGAGAAGGCGAAGTCAAGCACCGTGCAGTTGGCGGGCATGGTCTTGATTTCGCCCTTGGGTGTGAAGACGAATATCTCGCTGGCATAGAGGTTGAGCTTGATGGCATCAAGGAAGTCCATGGCATCAGGCTGCGGGTCGTCGAGAATCTCCTTGATGGTGTGCAGCCACTCGGTCATCTCGCTTTCACTGTCGTCCTCGGCATGCCGTGTCTCAGAACCTGTGCTGTTGGCGTCACTCTCGCCGTCGATAGTGGGCAGCAGCGGGGCTTCCTCCTTGTACTTCCAGTGGGCGGCCAGTCCCTGCTCGGCTATCTCGTCCATGCGGTCAGAGCGTATCTGCACCTCAATCCAGTGCCCCTGTTTCGACATCAGGGTGACGTGCAGCGCCTGATAGCCGTTGGCCTTGGGCTTCGTGGCCCAGTCGCGCAAACGGTCAGGATGGCGCCTGTACAGCTTGGTCAGCGCAGTATAAATCTTGAAGCACTCGTCCACCTCGTCCTGCCGGTTCTTGGGCTTGAAGATGATGCGCACGGCAAGGATGTCATAAATCTCACTGAAGCTGACGTGCTTGTTCTGCATCTTGTTCCAGATGCTGTAGGGTGTCTTTACACGCTCACGTATCTCATAGTCGTAGCCCATGTCCTCCAGTATGGTCCTAATGGGCTGCGTGAACTGCTCGAAAGACTGATGGCGCGAGATCTGCGTCTCATCCAGCTGCCTGACGATGGCAGCATACTCCTCGGGATGCTCAAAGCGGAAGCTGAGGTTCTCCAGCTCAGACTTTATCTTATAGAGACCGAGGCGATGGGCCAGCGGAGCATAGAGGTAGAGCGTCTCGCCCGCTATCTTGTACTGTTTGTTGGCGGGCTGCGACTCCAGCGTTCGCATGTTGTGCAGGCGGTCGGCTATCTTGATGAGGATGACGCGTATGTCCTCGCTCATGGTCAGCAGCAGCTTCTTGAAGTTCTCAGCCTGCGCCGATGCCTGCTCGCCAAAGATGCCACCACTGATTTTCGTCAGTCCGTCCACTATCTGGGCAATCTTCGCCCCGAACATGTTCTCAATGTCCTCTACTGTGTAGTCAGTGTCCTCCACCACGTCGTGCAGCAATGCCGAGCAGATGCTGGTGCTGCCCAGTCCGATGTCCTTGCACACTATCTGCGCCACGGCGATGGGGTGCATGATATAGGGTTCGCCCGACAGTCGGCGCACGCCCTTGTGTGCCTGCCGTGCGAAGTTGAATGCCTTGGCTATGAGGTCAACCTTCTTGCGGTGTCTTGAATTCAAGTAGTCAGCTATCAGCTTGTCGTATGCCTCGCTGATCATCTTGTCGTCGGACGCCTCTCGTTGTTTCAGTTCATCGTCGTTCATAGTAGCTTAAGTGTGAAAAGGTATAGGAATCGTTCAAAAGTAGAGAGTTGAGTAGAGAGTGAGAGGGCGACATGGGGGACCTTACTTAACGCGGAGTCGCTGTCCTGGACGTATCGTATTGCTGCGCAAGCCGTTCAGCCGCTTAATCTTTGTCACGGTGGTGCCGTTGCGACGGGCAATGACACCGAGCGAGTCGCCACGCCTGACGGTGACATAGACGGCTCGCGACTGGTTGAGGTTGTTCTGGCGTGTGGGTTTCACCACCTCAGGCTGTTCCTCCACCTCCACCTCGTCACGCTTCAGCTCGTTCTTGCTTGTCATGGCGTAGATAGAGTCCTCCATGTCAATGAACCGCGACACGTCGCTCAGCGGCAGACGCAGCGGTGAGGGTGTACTGTAGCCAGGGATGATGTCCTTACGGTAGACGGGGTTGAGCGAGCGAATCATGTCAATGTCGATGTTGCAGACATCAGCCACCTTGGCAAAGTCGATGTTACGGTCTACCATCACGGTGTCGGTCTTAGCCGGCAGCTTGCTCTGCATGGGACAAATGCCGTGCTCGCAGTAGTAGGTCATGGCATAGTTGGCCGCAATGAAAGCAGGCACGTAGCCACGCGTCTCCTTAGGCAGATAGGGATAGATTTCCCAGTAGTCGCGTTTGCCGCCCGAGCGTCTGATGGCACGGTTGATGTTCTCCGGACCACAGTTGTAGGCCGCGATGACCAGGTTCCAGTCGCCGAAGATGAGGTATAGGTCACGCAGGTAGCGCGCAGCGGCATAGCTCGACTTCACCGGGTCGCGGCGGTCGTCGGTGAGCGATGTCACCTCCAGGCCGTATGCCTTGCCCGTTGCCAGCATGAACTGCCACAGTCCGGTGGCACCGACGCGCGAGACGGCTGTGGGGTTGAGCGCCGACTCGATGATGGGCAGATACTTCAGCTCCAGGGGCAGCTGATAGGTGTCAAGCGCCTGCTCGAAGATGGGCATGTAGAAGTTGGCGGCCCCGAGCATGTAGCTCACCTGGCGGCGCAGGCGAACCATGTAGCGGTCGATGCACGAGCGCACCACGTCGTTGTAGGTCATCTCCATGATGGTGGGCATGCGCTTCAGGCGGTCTATATACACCTCGCGGCTGAAGTCAGGGTTCTCGCTCAGCATCTGGCAGTCGTTGTCCGTGCTGAGGTAGGTCTTCGACATATAGAGGTTCATCAGACTGTCGAGGTTGGCATCCGTCAGGGCCTCGGGGAAGTCGAAGCCCGGCTGGCTCTCCTCCTCGTTCAGCACCTCCACGCCGTTCCCTTCATCGAGCAATTCCTGGTCGTCGGTCTCAATCTGCGCCCATCCGGCCATCGGCAGACAGGTCATTAGCATCCATATCGTTTTCTTCATTATTCTTATGTTGTTTTTTCGTTCGTTATTTCCGTTGTCACGTTATTACGTTATCACGTCATCACGTTATTATTTCAAAAGTCCAGCACGCAGTTCACTCCTACTGCTGACGCTGAGAGGCCCTTGCTGCCATTGAGCATGCTGTTGCCGATGACCCCTGGACGCACCCTGAGCGACAGGTCCTTGCTGAGGTCGAAGGCTGAAAGCTCGGCATCGACGTAGGCATCAATGACTGAGATGGCATACACGCCGAGCATGACAAAGAAGCTGAGGTCGCGGTAGCGGCGGAACCGGTCCTTACGCTTCTTGAAGATGGTCTTGTAGCGCTCCTGGTTCTGCGGCGTAATCTGGCGTCCCAGGTGCAGGAACTTGTTGTAGCTGGCCGTGCCCGGGTCGTCGTCCGTGATGTCCAGATAGGCCTGGGCATAGTCCTTATACATCATATTGTTCCACCGCATGGCATAGATGCAGCCCATGAATCCGCCGTAGACCAGTGGCAACTTCCAGTATTTGCGGTTGTATATCTGTCCTCCGCCGGGAATGACCAGTGCCAGCCACAGTGCCCGCTGCGGGTCGGGGCGCCACGTGCTCCAGTCGCGTTCCTCCCTGATGGCTTCGTGTTCTTCCAGCACCTTCTGGTCTATCACAGACAGCGAATCGTCCATCACGAAAGAAGAGTCGCCAAACTCTAAGCGCTCAGCACTCATCCCTAACTGGTACATCGAGTCGATGGCCATGACGATGGAGTCGGGCACCACGGTCTGCGCCATAGAAGGAAGGGCAAACAGCAGCAGCAAAAGCCTCCCCAAGCCCCTCCAAAGGAGGGGATGTTTATATGCATGATGTGTCTGTCGTCGTTCCATTGAATAGTCTATCTGAACATCCCCTCCTTCGGAGGGGCTTGGGGAGGCTCCAATCATATTTATCATTTATCATTTAGGCCGCAGGCCGCCAATATCCTTGCCAACTCTGCCTCACTGGCAAAGGGGATGCTGATCTTGCCTTTCCCGTTGGCTGTGCAGGTGAGCTGCACCTTGGCATCCAGCAGGGATGCCAGCTTCTGACGAGCCTCCACCATCACGGCGGGCAGCTGTGCCTTGGCGGTTATCTTCTTCTTGGCCACCTGCACGTCCTCGCCCTGCTTCAGCATCTGCACCATCTCCTCCACCTTGCGCACACTGTACTGGTTCTTCTGCACGTCGCGGAAGAGCTTCAGCTGCAGCGATGGCGAGTCGAGTGCCAGCAGCGCACGTGCGTGCCCCATGTCTATCTCATGGTTTTTCAGCGACATCTGTATCTGTGCGGGCAGCTTCAGCAGACGCATGTAGTTCGTCACGGCGGTACGGCTCTTGCCCACCCGCTTGCTGATGCTCTCCTGCGTCATGCCCGTCGTCTCGGCCAGGTGTTCGTAGGCCAGGGCTATCTCTATGGCGTTCAGGTCCTCACGCTGGATGTTCTCCACCAGCGCCAGCTCCATCACGTTCTCGTCCTCCACGGTGCGTATATACGCAGGTATGCTCTTCAGTCCAGCCCGCTGCGAGGCCCTCCAGCGCCGCTCACCCGCTATAATCTGGTAGCGGTCGGGGGCCACCTGACGCAGGGTGATGGGAGCGATGATGCCCATGTTCTCAATGCTGGCGGCCAGCTCCTGCATGGCCGTCTCGTCAAACTCGCGTCGCGGCTGGTCGGGGTTGGGTTCTATCTGGTCGATGGGAATCTCGTTGAGGTTCGACGACCCCTGCGTCCGCACGTCGCTGGTATCAATGAGGGCGTCGAGCCCGCGCCCGATGCCCATGTCGTCAAGGCCACGGCCGATGACGCTCTTATCGTATTTCTTTCTTACAGCCATTGTCTCTGATTTGAGATTTGAGATTTGAGGTTTGAGATTTGAGGTTTAGAAAATGAGTTCTTGGAACAAGGTAATCATAATTCTCTAACCTCAAATCTCATCACTCAGCTATTTTTACTGATGATTTCCTTCGCCAGCGCCAGATGGTTCTTCGAACCTGTAGAGTCGGCATCGTAGAGGATGACGGGTAGTCCGTGCGACGGACTCTCCGAGAGCTTCACATTACGCTGGATGACGGTCTTGAACACCAGTTCCTGGAAGTGGCGCTTCACCTCGTCATAGATCTGGTTGGCCAGACGGAGGCGCGAGTCGTACATCGTCAGCAGGAAGCCCTCTATCTCCAGCTTCGGGTTCAGCTTCGACTTGATAATCTTGATGGTGTTCAGCAGCTTTGAGATGCCCTCCAGTGCGAAGTACTCACACTGAACGGGAATGATGACGGAGTCAGCCGCCGTCAGAGCGTTCACCGTGATGAGGCCCAGCGAGGGCGAACAGTCAATGAGGATATAGTCATACTCCTGGCGGATGGGGTCCAGCAGGCGCTTGATGACACGCTCACGGTTGTCCAGGTTGAGCATCTCAATCTCTGCGCCCACAAGGTCGATGTGACTGGGTATAATGTCTAAGCCTTCGATGTCGGTGGTATAGATTGCCTCACGCACATCGGTCTTGTCGATGATACACTCATAGAGCGAGCAGTCCACCGTGCTGATGTCCACTCCTAAACCGCTGCTGGCGTTGGCCTGTGGGTCAGCGTCCACCACCAGCACCGTCTTCTCAAGCGTTGCCAGTGAGGCAGCCAGGTTAATGGTCGTCGTAGTCTTTCCCACGCCGCCCTTTTGATTTGCCAATGCAATGATTTTTCCCATTTTCAATCTTTTTTCCTTATGAATGAAAGTGCAAAGATACACATTTTCTATGAAACATCAGCCTTTTGCCCTACAATTTAAGTATTTTTGCACAGATTCTAAACCTTTATACAGTCAACCAGCAAGTGCAAGCTGTTTGCAAAGTTAGGCATAATGTTTGAAAAAAGCCTCATTTGGTGTGAGTAAATTTAATTTTTCCCTTGGTCTGTTGTTGATTTTAGCCTGTATGGATGCTATTCTCTTGTCAGTAACCGTACTTATGTCAGTTCCTTTAGGTATATATTGCCTGATGAGTTTG
>Ga0310691_10008433_pt1 | contig 10572 bp, 6 predicted proteins | sample 176DNAGHGlowgp2_FD_203887 | JGI IMG/M metagenome (GOLD analysis project Ga0310691, IMG submission 203887) | Sheep rumen microbial communities from Palmerston North, Manawatu-Wanganui, New Zealand - 1766 DNA GHGlow gp2 (v2) (version 2) | ecosystem: Host-associated > Mammals > Digestive system >... | reverse complement strand
CGAGGTGTTCCTCTCGTTGTGGATTGTCATCTTCGCCCTGCTGGGAGCCTATCTCTGTGGATGGCTCAAGTTCCAGAGCGACGAGGCTGACGGTTCTGTGCCGCGCTCCATGCCTGTAGTGTGCATCATGGGCGGACTTGTGTCACTGGCCTTTGCCGTCTACATGCTGCCAGGTCTGTGGGGCGCTCCGTGTAAGGCCGTCAGTGCCTTTGCACCACCTATGAATACGCAGGACTTCAACCTCAACAGCAAGGTCGTCGAAGCCCGCTTTACCGACTATGAGCAGGGACTTGCTGCGGCACGTGCCGAGGGCAAACCGGTGTTGATAGACTTTACGGGTTTTGGCTGTGTCAACTGTCGGAAGATGGAGGCTGCCGTATGGACAGACCCGCGCGTGGCCGACCTGCTAACCAAAGATTATATCCTCGTCTCACTCTTTGTCGACGACAAGACGCCGCTGGCAGAACCCGTTGAGGTGACCGACGAGCGTGGCACCCATACCCTGCGAACCGTCGGCGCCAAGTGGAGCTATCTGCAGAGCAGCCGTTTCCACGCCAATGCACAGCCTTTCTATGTGGCCGTTGACGGCAACGGTCAACCACTCACGGGTAGCAGGGCTTATGACGAGGATGTCGAAGCCTATCTCAACTTTCTTCGCCAGGGACTCGCAGCGTTCGCATCGCGTTGAGCACGGCTATCACCGTCACACCTACATCGGCAAAGACGGCCATCCACATCGTACTTAATCCCACGGCAGCCAAAAGCAGCACGGCAGCTTTGATGCCAATGGCAAAGCAGACATTCTGGTGGGCTATGGCTATCGTCCTGCGTGCTATGCTGATGGCGGTGGCTATCTTTGACGGGTGATCGTCCATCAGTACCACGTCGGCAGCCTCGATGGCAGCATCGCTACCCAGTCCTCCCATGGCAATACCAACATCGGCTCGCGCCAGCACCGGTGCATCGTTGATGCCGTCGCCCACAAAGGCAATGGTTGACGTGTCGCCTTCTGTGCGCAACTGATCCATATATCCCACCTTGTCGGCAGGCATCAGTTCTGCGTGGTAGGCCGTCAACTGCAGCTGGCGCGCCACGTCGGCTGCCACATTCTCTCTGTCGCCGGTTAGCATCACGGTACGGCTGATGCCCAGCGCTTTCAGTCGGCTGACGGCTGCTGCGCTGTCGTCTTTCACCTGGTCGTTGATGACGATATGACCAGCATACTCATTATTAATAGCTAAATGGATAATGGTACCCACATGGGTGCAGTCGATCCACTTGGCACCAATGGCCTCCATCATCTTTGGATTGCCCACACAGACGATGTCGTTGCCCACACGTGCACTAATGCCCTGACCGGCTATCTCTTCTACGTCGCTCACCTGGCAACCATCGGTAGCCTCGTCGGGGAAAGCATCGCGCAAGGCAGCACCAATGGGGTGGGTAGAGAAGTGCTCTACGTGGGCTGCCAGGTGGAGCAGCCGGTGTTCCGCATCGGCTGTTGTGTGGCCGCCTTCATGCTCAGCATCGTCGCCGGAGTGTACGGCAGTTACGGCAAACTTTCCACGGGTCAGCGTGCCCGTCTTGTCGAAGACCACCGTGTCGACCTTGGCCAGCACATCCATATAGGTGGAACCCTTGATGAGGATGCCGCGACGCGAGGCTCCGCCAATGCCGCCGAAGAAGGTCAGCGGAATGCTGATGACCAAGGCGCAGGGACAGCTGACTACCAGAAATGTGAGGGCGCGGTAGAGCCAGACAGAGAAGGTCTGGGCAAACGGCATTTGGTAGGCGAGGAGTGACACTACCGGCGGAACGACAGCCAGCAGAATGGCTGCTGCGACGACGATGGGCGTGTAGATGCGGGCAAAGCGGGTGATGAATGTCTCACTCTTCGACTTGCTCTCTGCTGCGTGTTCTACGAGGTCGATAATCTTTGATACGGTGCTGTCGCCAAAACTCTTGGTGGTGCGAATGTAGAGTACACCCGACAGATTGACACATCCCGATGTCACCTCGTCGTCAACAGCCACGTCGCGTGGCAGCGATTCGCCCGTCAGAGCAACCGTGTTGAGGGCCGACTGTCCGCGCAAGACAACGCCATCCAAGGGAATGCGCTCGCCAGGACGCACGAGAATAGTAGAACCTATGGCTACCTCCTCAGGATTCACGTCCTTGCTGTCGTCGCCCGTTGCTTCCGCCAGGTCGGCTGTGCTACTCAGCACATGGGCCACGTCGGGGCGGATATTCATCAGGTGGCTGATGCTTGTACGACTCTTTCCTTCGGCATAGCCCTCGAAGAGTTCCCCTATCTGGAAGAAAAGCATGACGAAGACGGCCTCGGGAAACTCTGTCTCGGCACCTGGCAGAAAACCAATGGCCAGTGCTCCCAGCGTGGCTATTGACATGAGCAGGTGCTCGTTGAAAGCGTTGCCGCTGGCAATACCCTCGGCAGCTTCTTTCAGCGTGTCGTGGCCAATGAGCAGATATGGCACTAAGTAGACGAGTAACAGCTGCCACGTCGGCAGCGTAAAGTTGTGCTCGATGACTACTGCCAGAACAAGTAGTATGATGGTTAACACAATGACTGTCAGCTGCTTGCCTCCGCCGTGCTCGTGGTTGTGTTCGTGGTGATGTTCGTGCTCGCAGCACTTGTGATGATCGTGCTCGCAGCACGCATCATGATGTTGATGTGTCATAGCTTTCTGTTTTTATTTTTTTTCTGAGTGCAAAAGTACTACAAAACTTCTGCAACTGGGTTGCAAATGCCTATGAATGTCGTTTTTCTGCAACTGGGTTGCGAAAAAAATGTTACTTTTGCAGCCCTAATCGTTGGTGGTGTCAATATCTTTTTGTACCTTTGTCGCGCTGTTAATGAAAAACTACTATGAGACGAAATCTTAAAACGATGATTTTGGGAGTTCTGCTGCCGCTGACAACAATGGCTCAGCAGCGACAGGAGGTTACGCTAAGCGATGGATGGCAGTTTTCACGCGACAAACAGGCTTGGCAGCAGGTGCGCATACCGCACGACTGGGCTATTGCCGGTCCGTTTGACAAGAAGTGGGACCTGCAGCGCGTGGCCATCACCCAGAATGGTGAGACGGAACCTACGGAGAAGAGTGGACGCTCAGGTGCTCTGCCCTGGATTGGCGAGGGCCACTACAAGCGCACGCTGACCATTCCCGCAGGGTTCACGGGACATGCTGAACTTCTGTTTGATGGTGCCATGTCGGAACCTACGGTCTTTGTCAATGGGCAGAAGGCGGGCTACTGGGCCTATGGCTACAACACCTTCCGCGTGGATGTCACCCCGTTTGTGAAGCCTGGCGACAACCTGTTGGAGGTGGACCTGCAGAACAAGGAGGAGAGCTCGCGCTGGTATCCTGGTGCTGGCATCTATCGTCCAGTAACGCTCATCCTCACGCCTGAGGAGACGCGCATCGACGACTGGGGACTGACCACCACCACGATATTGAACTGGAAAGAGGTCAACGGCAAGAGTCTCAGCAGATTTACTGTCGAGGTGCCCGTCATCAATCCTAAGGGCAAGCCTATCGTCTCGATGAGACTCGTTGGTCCTGACGGCGAGCAGATAACCAGTAGTGCACTACCATTAACGGGCAACAAGGCCATCGGCGCCTTTATGAGTCGTCAGTTTAAACTGTGGACCCCTGAGACACCTTATTTATATAAGCTGCATGTGACGCTCTATGACGGCAAGCCCGATAAGGACCGCAAGATATACGATGACTTCGGAAAAGTCATTGACCAGAAGACCTTTACGGTAGGTATCCGTACTGTCCGTGTGTCGAAAGAGAAAGGCTTTGAACTGAATGGCGTGTCACGCAAGATCAAGGGTGTCTGTCTGCACCACGACCTGGGTCCGCTGGGTGCCGCCATCAACAAGGCTGCCCTGATACGCCAGATTAAGATGATGAAGCAGATGGGTTGCGACGCCATCCGTACAGCCCACAACATGCCGAGCCAGTGGCAGATGGAAATCTGCGACTCGCTGGGCATGATGGTCATGGCCGAATCGTTCGACATGTGGGTTTATCCGAAGTGTAAGAACGGCTATGCCCGCTTCTTCCACGAGTGGGCCGACAAGGACATCACCAACCTCGTCGTGGCCAACCGCAACCACCCGTCCATCGTGATGTGGTCGATAGGCAACGAGATACCTGAACAGGGCATGGAGGGAGGCCGACAGATGGCCAGCCACCTGCAAGACCTCTGTCACCAGTTGGACCCCACGCGTCCAGTTACTCAGGGCTGCGACCGTCCGGACAATGCCGTCAGCACCGGATTTCTGGCTGCTATGGACGTGCCGGGACTGAACTACCGGCTACACCGCTATCAGGACACCTTCGACCACTTGTGGCACGGCTATCTGCTGGGCTCCGAGACCACGTCTACCGTATCCTCTCGTGGCGTCTATAAGTTTCCTGTCAAGACCGACGACAACTCACGTTATTCCTCATGGGCCAAGGGCTACGACCCCAAAGCCATCAAGGAGGCCGACGGCCAGTGCTCCGGCTACGACGTAGAGTACTGCGCGTGGAGCAATCTGCCCGACGACGACTGGCGCTGGCAGGACGACAAGCCGTGGGTTATCGGCGAGTTCGTGTGGACGGGCTACGACTACCTGGGCGAGCCCACGCCCTTTGACGAGTACTGGCCGTCGCGCAGCAGCTATTTTGGCATCTGCGACCTGGCCGGTCTGCCCAAGGACCGCTACTACCTGTACCGCTCTCACTGGAACCGGCAGGAGCACACCATCCACCTCTTGCCTCACTGGACCTGGCCCGACCGCCAGGGGCTGGTGACTCCCGTCTATTGTTATACCGACTATCCCACCGCCGAACTCTTCGTCAACGGCAAGAGCCAGGGCAAGATCAGCAAGAACCCCGACCAGCGGCTGGACCGCTACCGCCTGCGCTGGAACGACGTGAAGTATGAGCCGGGCGAGGTGAAGGTGGTGGTCTACGACGCCAACGACCGGAAGGTGGGCGAGCAGACCATGCGCACAGCCGGCAAACCTGCAAAGTTGCAGATGGACGTGTGGACACAGCATGACGCTCCTGTGCTGAACGCAGACGGCGAAGATTTGGCTTTTGTCACCGTCTCGCTGACCGACAAGCAGGGCACGCTGATTCCCGATGCTGCCGACCAGCTGACGTTTGACGTCACGGGTGCGGGCAACTTCGAGGCCGTCTGCAATGGCGACGCCACAAGTCTGGAGCCGTTCAAGCAGCCTACCATGAAACTGTTCCACGGACAACTCGTCGTCGTGGTGCGCAGCGCTAAGCACACTGGTACGTTGACGCTGACCGTCAAGGACAAGCAGCGCAAACTTACTAAGAAGGTGGCATTGAGTATTAAGAATTAAGTAAATAAAACATTAAGACATATAACAAGAAACAGAAAAACATTATGAAACCAACTTTATTTCTTTTGGCAGCAGGCATGGGCAGCCGTTATGGTGGCCTGAAGCAGCTGGACGGTCTGGGCCCCAACGGCGAGACCATTATGGATTACAGTATCTACGATGCCATTCAGGCAGGATTCGGCAAGATTGTGTGGGTTATCCGCAAAGATTTCGAGGAGCAGTTCCGCACCCAGATTCTCTCTAAGTACGAGGGTAAGGTGCAGTGTGAACTGTGCTTCCAGGCTCTCGACGCTCTGCCCGCAGGTTTCTCTGTTCCTGAGGGCCGCCAGAAGCCTTGGGGTACTAACCACGCCGTGCTGATGGGTAAGGATATTATCAAAGAGCCCTTCTGCGTCATCAACTGCGACGACTTCTATGGTCGCGACTGTTTTATGCAGATTGGCAAGTTCCTGAGCAATCTGCCCGAGGGTGCCAAGAACCAGTATGCCATGGTGGGCTTCCGCGTCTGCAACACGCTCAGCGAGAATGGCTCTGTAGCTCGTGGCGTCTGCTCTTACAATGAGAAGCGTCACCTCACAGATGTCGTAGAGCGTACCGAGATTCTGCGCAAAGACGGTGTCATTCAGTTTAAGGATGAGCAGGGTGAGTGGCAGCCGCTGGAGGAGAACACCCCTGTATCAATGAATGTGTGGGGCTTCACTCCCGACTACTTCCAGTATTCTGAGGAATACTTCAAGGAGTTCCTCTCTGATCCGAAGAATATGGAGAATCTGAAGGCTGAATTCTTTATCCCGCTGATGGTCAACAAGCTGATTAATGACGGTACAGCTACCTGCGAGGTGCTCGACACCACCAGCAAGTGGTTTGGTGTTACTTATGCTGCTGACCGCCAGGAGACGGTAGAGCGCATCCAGCGTCTGGTGGACGAGGGCGTATATCCCAACAAATTGTTTTAATTAATAATTGACAATTGATAATTGATAATTGACAATTGGTAATTGACAATGCTGGAACCAATTATGACTGAAGGGGAGTGCAGCACGCTGCACTCCCTCTTTTCCCAATCAGAGACCATCGTCTTGTGTTGTCATCAGAATGCTGACGGTGATGCCTTAGGTGCTGTCTTGGCCGTTGGCGAGATGCTGCGACAGATGGGTAAGGAACCTGTAATGGTGGCTCCCGACCAGTATCCGGACTATTTGCAATGGCTGCCAAATAGTGAAAGGATTGTGCGCTACGATAAACGCAAGGATTATGTTGACATGGTGCTGAAAATAGCCGACCTTGTTGTCTGCATGGACTTTAACACGCTGGCACGTACCGACCAGATGGAAGAGGCGCTGAAGGCATCGCCTGCCAAGAAGGTGCTCATTGACCATCACCTGGACCCTGACGTTGATGCTGTTGTCAAGGTGTCGCGGCCTGGGGCGTCGTCAACATGCGAACTGGTGTTCCGCGTGGCTTGGCAGCTGGGAGTCTTTGAACAGCTGGGCAAGCACTTTGCCATTCCCGTCTACTGTGGCATGATGACTGACACGGGGGGCTTCACCTATAACTCCAGCGATAGCGATATCTATTTCATCATCTCGCAGCTACTTACTAAGCGCATTGATAAGGACAAGATTTACCGTAACGTCTATCATAACTATTCAGAGCATCGTCTGCGCATGGTAGGACATGTGCTGTGCAACTGTCTGGTGGTCGACGAGGAACGGCATGCCGCCTTCTATACGCTGAGTCGTGAGGACCAGAAGCGCTTCCATTTTGTGAAAGGCGATGCTGAGGGCTTGGTCAATATGCCCCTACAGATTAAAGGTCTCAAACTCAGCATCTCACTACGAGAAGATACGGAGAAGGAGATGATATGGGTGTCGCTGCGCTCTGTCGACAACTTCCCCTGCAACGAGGTTGCTGCACGCTTCTTCAATGGTGGTGGACACTTGAATGCCTCTGGTGGCAAACTGGCATGCACAATGGCAGAAGCTGTTGATATTGTTAAGCAGGCCTTCGTCGCTTTTGAAGACCGCCTGAAGTGATAAGTAGTTTGAGTAGGGGCAGCAGAAAACCAAAAAAGTGTTATTTATTTTGCATTATTGCCTACTAATTCGTACCTTTGCACGGAAAAAAGAAAAAGTAGACAAAAAATGAAGAAATATTCCTATATCGTTGCCCTTCTGATGGCTGTCGTCGTACTTGCTGGTTGCGAGAATTACGAGACTTACTCAGACATGAAGAAGAAGGAGCAGAGTGCTATTGAGGCCTTTATTGCTGACAGCTGCATTCAGGTAATTGACCAGGCAACGTTCGAGGCGCAGGGCAATACGACCGATTTGGCGCGCAACCAGTATGTCAAGTTCACTCGTAACGGTGTCTATATGCAGGTGATACGCCAAGGCTGTGGTACAGTGCTTGAGGAAAACAAAACGGTGAACGTGTTATGCCGCTTCAGTGAGAAGAACATCAAGACGGGTGAGATCGTGGTGCGCAACGATGTTCATGCCTCCTTGTCATCGATGGGAAACATTGACGTTTCTCAGATTCTGGACAAAATGAGCGTAGTGCGTACTGGTACGACGATTACAGCATCATTTATTGACGGTATGATGTACCGCTATCATGGTTCGGCATCTGTCCCTGGCGGTTGGCTTGTGCCATTGAACTATGTGAAGATAGGTCGTCCTGAGGAGGATGGCGAGGAGACCGCCAAGGTACGCTTGATAGTACCTCACTCACAAGGTACTGCTGACGCTTCGTCTAGCGTGACACCATATTTCTACGAGATTACCTATCAGCGAGAACGCTAATGGCAGCTCGTTAGCTAAAGATTATTGAACCTTTAATAATAGAATCACTATGACATTGATAAAATCTATTTCTGGCATCCGTGGAACGATTGGCGGACGCACTGGAGATACGCTGAATCCTTTAGATATTGTAAAGTTCACCACTGGCTATGCTACATTTATTGCCAAAAAGCTAAATGCTGATAGTCAACAGCCAAAAGGCAAGATCGTCGTTGGTCGCGATGGTCGCCTTTCTGGTCACATGGTCCGCGACGTGGTCTGTGGAACATTGGTAGGCATGGGCTTTGATGTGCTGGATATCGGCTATGCTTCAACGCCTACTACGGAGTTGGCTGTCCGCATGAGTGGTGCTGATGGTGGTATTATTATCACCGCTTCACATAATCCACGCCAGTGGAATGCCTTGAAGTTGCTCAATAGTGAGGGAGAGTTCCTGACTGCTGCTGACGGTGCTGAGGTGCTGGCTATTGCTGAGAAGGAAGATTTCCAGTATGCTGAGGTTGATGAGTTGGGACATGTTACTGTTGATGACTCGTTTGACGACCGTCATGTGCAGTCTGTCCTTGACTTGAAACTGGTGGACGTGGATGCTATCAAAAAGGCTGGCTTTAAGGTCTGTGTAGACAGTATCAACTCGGTGGGTGGCCTGGTGCTGCCGAAATTGCTCGATAAGCTGGGTGTCAGCTATAAGTTCCTTAATGGTGAGGTGACGGGCGACTTTGCTCATAACCCTGAACCCTTGGAGAAGAACCTGCAAGGCATTATGGACGAGATGAAGACTGGTCAGTATGACTTGGGCATCGTTGTCGACCCGGATGTAGACCGTCTGGCCTTCATCTGCGAGGATGGCAAGATGTTTGGTGAAGAGTACACACTGGTGAGCGTGGCCGACTATGTGCTGTCGCAAACCAAGGGTAATACCGTTTCTAATCTAAGTAGTACACGTGCCTTGCGTGACGTGACGATGAAGCATGGTGGCACTTATGCCGCTGCTGCTGTTGGTGAGGTTAACGTCACCACCAAGATGAAAGAGGTGAATGCCGTTATCGGAGGTGAAGGTAATGGTGGCGTCATCTATCCTGAGAGTCACTATGGTCGTGATGCACTGGTTGGTATAGCTCTGTTCCTGACTTCGTTGGCTAAGAAAGGTTGTACGGTAAGTGAGCTGCGCAAGCAGTTCCCGGAGTACCAGATTGCCAAGAACCGCATTGACCTGACTCCTGAGACAGATGTTGATGCTATCCTTGTAAAAGTCAAGGAGATGTTTGCACAGGATGCTACTGCACAGGTTAATGATATTGACGGCGTGAAGATTGACTTCCCCGATAAGTGGGTACACTTGCGCAAGTCGAATACTGAACCAATCATCCGCGTCTATAGTGAGGCGGCAACCATGGAAGCTGCTGATGAAATTGGCAAGAAGCTGATGCAGGTCGTCTACGACATGCAGTAAAATAAAAACTCCCGCAAGCAGCGCTTGCGGGAGTTTTCTTTATTTCTCGCGGTTCTCGGCATCGATGGCCTTAATCTTCTCGCGAACCAGTTGAACTTCGTCCTTCAACTTCTGCACCTTGCGGTTCATCTCGTCAATGAGACTGTTACCTTTCTTAGACGATGCGTTCAGGAAACCGAGGTTGTTCTCGTAGGTCTGTACTTCGGCCTTCAGCTGCTCATACTGGCGCATCAGACGAGCACGCTCGCCGTCAAGGGCGTTAGTGCCTCGTTCAGCCAACTGCTTGACATTGTCCTTGAACTTCGACAGACGACGCTTGGCGACGCTGATGTTCATCTCTTTATACAGATTGTCGAGTACGGCATGGTATTCCTCGTAGAGCTTGTCCTTCTCCTTGAAGGGTACGTGGCCAACAGCTTGATACTGCTCAATGAGCTGCTGCACTTTCTCCTGCAGACCTTCGGCCTTCTCTTCGGCAACGGCCTTCAGCTGTTCAATGATGCCACGCTTCTTGTCCAGATTTTCGCGCTCGTCGCTGCGGGTGTTGGCACCTGCTGCATTGCGAGCCTCAAAGAACTTGTTACAAGCAGCAAGGAACTCTTCCCATAACTGGTCGCCCAACTTCTTGGGGACGATGCCAATAGTCTTCCACTCCTTCTGCAGGTTGATAAACTTATCGCTGGTAGACTTCCAATCAGTAGAGTCTTGAAGGGCCTTGGCCTTCTCAATGAGTGCGCGCTTCTTGTCGGCATTTTCCTTGAAGGTGTCCTTCAGGCCACGGAAGTGCTCTGCCTTGCGTCCAAAGAAGTCATCGCAAGCAGCACGGAAACGCTCGAAAATCTTGACGTTCATCTTCTGTGGTGCAAAACCGATGGTCTTCCACTCTGTCTGCAGCTCTATAATCTCCTTGGTATGGCGTTCCC
>Ga0310691_10008432_pt1 | contig 10573 bp, 7 predicted proteins | sample 176DNAGHGlowgp2_FD_203887 | JGI IMG/M metagenome (GOLD analysis project Ga0310691, IMG submission 203887) | Sheep rumen microbial communities from Palmerston North, Manawatu-Wanganui, New Zealand - 1766 DNA GHGlow gp2 (v2) (version 2) | ecosystem: Host-associated > Mammals > Digestive system >... | reverse complement strand
GCCTGTATTTCGTCTTGGGATCCTCGTCATCCTGTTCCTGAGAAAAGACTTTTTCCGAAGGTGTTGATGTATCGAACCCTAAGGACAGAGAGAATACACCCAGCCCGTCGATCTTGATACTATGTCCCAAAGGCATCCAACTCTGCATCGTCGATACCAGCGCATCGAAGACTGCCCGAATAAGTCCGTCGCTGATACTTCCAGCGTAAGTACGCATGTGTTTGATGACAGTCTCATAATCATGCAGCGAGTAGGTCTGCATCTTTGGGAATACCACTTTCTTGCCCTCACTCATTTCCTCAGGAAGTTCCTGTAATACGAAATTTGCCATATCTTATTCTGTTTTTTTATGATTCTTCTATCTATTTTCTTTTTTATTCTACATATTTTATATTTATGCGCTGTAAACTTACGTTTAGCGCCTTTGAATATATGTACTTAGACGACAAACTTATGTTCAGCGTCCGTAAATATAACTTTTCAAGTTGCAAAGATACATTTTTCCTTTAATTCCACCAAATAGAACTGCTGTAATTCATCAAATAAAACAACTGGTTTCAGATTAAATCAAGAATTTCTATTGTATTTTGTGCGAAAAGTAGTCTTATTCTTCTATTTTTTTGTAAATTTGCACCACAATAAAAAATATATAAGTTATATGAGCAACAAAGAACCTGGCTACGTTTACATACTGACCAACCCGAGCTTTAGAGAGGATTGGGTGAAGATTGGCAAGAGTTCGCGTCCTGTGGATGTGAGAAGCAAGGAGCTAGATAACACTGCCGTTCCCTTGCCCTTTGAGATATTCGCCACGATGAAGACTACGAAATACAACGAGGTGGAGAAGTTGGTGCATAAGACCATTGACCGTCTTACAGATTTGCGAATCCGCCAAAACCGTGAATTCTTCAATGTAGCTCCACAGATGGCCCTCGATATTTTCCGCGATATTGCTAGTGCCATAGACGATGCCGAAGTAACACTCTACGAAGATAACAAGCCCATCGTGGAAAGCGAACACAAAGAACCACAGAAGCGAGAAGTGAAACGTCCCCGTTTCAAGTTCTCCATGTGTGGCATTAAGATTAGCGAAGAAGTCACCTTCGACCCAACGGGTCTAGTGGTGAAAGTTGCCTCCGATGACAGCATCGAGTATGAAGGACGCATCTATAAGCTCTCACCTTTCGTTGGCACTTTCATGCCAGAGGAGCATCGTAATGCCTCTGGCGCCTATCAAGGTGCCAAGTATTTCTCGTATAACGGGAAGGTACTGGATGAGATAAGGAAAGAGAAAGAAGAGAAATAATTTTCCCCCTAATAAAAAACAAATAATATAAGAGAATGGCACAGTCCGTAGAACCGCAGATAGCAGACCTTGCAAATGGTTGGTTAAAACAGTACAAACTAAAATATTACATTGAGCAGGATGCACCAAATGAAGTTATCAAAAATGCCCTGCTAGAATATGAATCGAAACAAGGTGGAAGGGGAGGAAACCGCCCAGATTGCAATCTGCTCCTATCAGATAGTCGAGGCACCGATTGGCCTGTGCTTATAGAATATAAAGGTTATAAAGATCGACTTGTTAAGCTTGATTCAGAAAAACAAGTATCCAATCGTACGGCCAAAGGACAGACCGACTACAAAACAATTAGTCAGTATGCTGTTAATGGTGCGGTACACTATGCTAATGCTATAATGCACTACACGTCGTATGAACACATAATAGCTATTGGCATCACTGGCTATCGTGATTCTGCCACTAAAGAATTGCGGCATGAGATAGGGGTGTATTATGTTGGAAAAAACAACCTTGGCGTTGGACAGTGGGTAGGTGAGAAATATACAGATTTGTCTTTCCTCGCACCAAAGCATTTCAATAACTTCATTGATAAAGTAAAGCGCCTTACTCTTACTCCAGAGGAACTAAGAATAATAAAGCAACGTCGCGAGTTGGAAATAGACGCTAGCCTTGTTAAACTTAACAACGAAATATTCAAAGATGAGAAAGGACTATCGGAAGAAAACCGTATATATCTTGTTGTGGCAACAATAATTGCTACTATTGGCATCCCTAATAAAGTAAAACCATTAGAGAAAAAAGATTTAATTTCATCTCAAGAACCCAGACAACGCGATGGGGATAAGATTATTTATAAAATTGAAAATTTCCTTGCAGATGAAGAGAAAAAGATACCAAAGGACAAGCAAGACCTTATTATAAACAAACTCTCACCGACTCTTACAAATGATAATATCAATTATTCAGAAAATGGTGAAAGCCAGTTAAAAAGGGTATTTAGCAAGATCTACGATGACCTTGGCATATACTATAAAATAGGCATTAGTACAGATTTTACAGGCCATCTTTTCAACGAAATGTATCGATGGCTTGGTTATACGCAAGACAAATTTAATGACGTTGTACTAACACCATCCTATGTGGCCACACTTTTGGCAAAGTTGGCTCGTGTAGACAGGAATAGTTATGTATGGGATTTTGCCACGGGCAGTGCAGGGTTGCTTGTTGCTGCGATGAATGAAATGATTGCTGATGCAAAAGCCAACATTCATTCTGAAGATGAACTCGACAGAAAGATAGCCGATATAAAAGCAAATCAGCTGCTTGGTCTGGAGATATTAGAGAATATTTATATGCTTGCCATCATTAATATGATTCTAATGGGTGATGGCCGTTCAAACATTCTCCATCAAGATTCATTAAAAGGATATGAAGGAAACTACCTATATACTCATCCAGAAAAGCCCTTCCCTGCCACTGCCTTTGTTCTCAATCCGCCATACTCTGCCGCAGGAAACGGCATGTGCTTTGTAGAGAAAGCACTCTCAAAGATGGATCACGGATATGCTTCCATTATCATTATGAATTCAGCGGGTAGTGGAAGTGCAGTAGGGTACAACAAAAGTATATTGGAACATTCGACTTTGTTAGCAAGCATAAAGATGCCGCTTGATCTATTTGGAAATAAAAGTTCCGTTCAGACATATATTTACGTCTTTCAAGTTGGAATAGCGCATAAACGGGAAAACACAGTTAAGTTTATTAATTTCAGTTATGATGGCTATAAGCGGGCAAATCGGAAAAAGGTAAAAAACTCCAATGTAAATTTGAGAGACGATGGTACAGCTAAGCAACGCTATGAGGAGTTAGTGAAAGTCGTTCATAGTAATGGCACCCCAAAATTACACTATATACAGGATTATTATGAGGGATATATTGATCCAGAGAACGGCGCTGACTGGAATCAGTCTGCACCCATGGATTTTTTTCCCACACTAGATGATTTCCGTCGTACCGTGGGTAATTATCTTGCATGGAAGGTCTCAGATTTTATAAAGAATCAACCAGAACAGGAGGATGGCCTGGGAAAAATATAGCCCCACTTGAAAAAAGACTTAAGAGCATCAAGTGGGGCGAATATAATATTGATAGCCTCTTCAAAATCAAGAAAATAACAAGTATGTTGTCAAAAGCACAGATCTCTTTTGACGGCAATTATCCTGTGTATTCTTCTGAATCAACTAATAATGGTATCATCGGATACACTAATAAACCCGAGTTTATTTGCAATGACTCAACACCTGTATATGTTACTTTTGGGGATCATACAAGAACATTTAATATAGCGCAAAAAAGCTTTTCGGTACTCGATAATGTCAAGGTTCTTGCTCCAATCACGAACAATATCAAATGTTTACTCTTTATTGTCGCTGTTTGGCAAAAACAAATACCCAATCTAGGCTATTCAAGGCATTGGAAAGTTGCAAAAGATTGCAAAATTCATCTACCCCAAACTGCTACAGGTGAAGTTGACTTTGATTTCATGGAAAGATTTGTGTGCGAAATAGAATACTTGCGTTTGCAGGAGTTAGAAGAATTACGTAAGCATAAACTTGAAGCATATTTGAATGCTGCGGGACTTTATGACTATCATCTTACTAATAACGAAAACTCTGTCCTCGTCAATTTTCATTCTTTGCACTGGGGAGAATTCTGTATTGGGGATCTATTTGTCAAAGCAGAAACAAGAAAACTGCCGTATATGGCAAAAGATCTGCCCAAGCAGCCAACAGGGAAATACACACTTCCTTGCCTAACCTCCAGTTTTAAGAATCAGGGATTGAATTATTACGTTCCAAGAGAAGGGGCTACAATCTTGAGCAATGCTATTTCCATCCCCTCTAACAGTGATGTTTATAGGGCATACTATCAACCCAACGACTTCACTGTTTTATCTGATTCTTACGCTATTCGTTGGAAGGATGAAAACGTTGAGATACGACCTTTACATTATCTGTTTATGGTTGCTTGCATTAATAAGGTTACAGATTTACCTATTTATTCCTATAAAAATAAATTAGGAGGATGGAATGTGGTAAAGGATAAGTATATATATCTTCCTGTAACAACTAATGGCCATCCGGATTTTGCAGCAATGGAACAATTAATAGCTGCATTACTGAAAGTTGTCATTGCTGATGTTGCAAAATATACTTCTCGATATGTTGATATAACTCGCCAAGTCATTGAATCTGAACAATCGATTCAAGTCCAGGAGATTGAATTAAGTACATCAGGAAAAGATAATTCAAGCCTTGGGTTTGAGCCGGTGATGGCTGCCGAGCCTTTTGAGTGCTATAAGTGGGAAGGGTTCGACCAAAGTATTTGCGATTTCTTTGGAGGTGACAAAACTATTCTTATTGGGTGCTATAAGGGAAAGAAGTACGAAGATTGGATTCAAACCAATAACATTTATACTATAAGGTTAGGGGCTACCAAAGGTTCTATGGAGTCAAATCGGGAACTCTTTGATAATACCTCGTTGCTTGTTTTATATGAATTTGGCAAACCTAACAAACTTTCTGCATATAAGATTGTAGGCAATAAGGAGATGGGTAAAGAAGAACTTATGGCTATGGACTATCCAAATAAAAAACCACGAAAGAGTTACATGACGTTTAGCATTACTCCGCTTGAAATGGATTTGACTTTCTTAGCTGAGCACCATCTTATAGAAAGACTCATTGATCTTAATTCAGAGAATGTGAAAGGTACTCCAGTATTTATTCAGCCTTGATATATGTGATTTCTCTTTATAAAAATAAAAGGTAATAAATGATACTTTCAAAAAGACAAAGAAATGGCGAAATTCCCCAAGAAATCTTCATTTGTCATTTATCCTACCTATTCTGATATTTTCAAGAATGGCCAAGAGAAAATACTTGCCCAATTATCGACAGAAGGACTAGCTGAAAAGTATATTATTTTCACAACTTCGCTTTCTGCTTCATTATTTGCAAGTCATATAAAAGGAATGCATGTTCAAGAGGAAATTATGATAGAATTCAAAGATGCTATATGTAATACATCTGATGGGCATGCCATTCTGAATTGGCTTTTCTTAAATGACTTAAAAACGCTGAATTTTAATAATTTTACATTGATGGAATTGTACTGTATCTTACTAAAACATAGGAAAGGAGAATGTATAGATACGTCAATGTCAGTAGATGAGAAACTAATATATTTGAAATTGCTCTTTATCGCTAATGAAAAACGACTAAACAAACCAAATGATTTTCACAACAACCTGCTTTCAATATCACCAGATGATAAATTTTCGTATGAGAAAATGTTTTGGCCATTATTATTACCTGAAACGGATGTAAATGAAGTAATTAGATTAGAGTATGAAATGTACCGACTTAAATGTTTTGTCGAAGAAATTGAAAAAGAATATCCCAATGCATCATGTACTATAGATCTCTTTTTTCAAGAGAGAGGATATGAAAACTATAGTACATACGCAAGTGCGTTATCTTTCATATTCTTAAATTATATAACATGCTACACTAATCATCATGAATTAAAAACTGGCATTAAAGAAAATGAGCAAACTCACAAACTATTAGCTCCATTAATGGTAAATATCATAAACGAAAACTCCTATTTAGAATTAAAAACCCATCCGGTGTATTATTTTAATGGTGCATATTATGTCCTTCATTGGAATTATTTTCTAAGCCAGATTTTTATAGGGACATTCATGGCTCTTAAAGAGAGATTAAACAAAATAGGATTTCAAAACATAAAAAAAACGAGTGGATTAATTGTAGAAAAGTCTTTATTCAAAAACGTATTGACTACATCCTTCTCAAAATACTGGCAACGTGCTTTATTTGATGATGAAAGTAAAGGGAAACCAGATGCGATGTTTAAGATAGGAAACCATTTGTTTATTATAGAACTAAAAGATAGTCTAATGAGTGAAAATGTTATGGAATCATTGGATTATAAAAGCATTGAAAACCACATAATAAGGACATTTATTCAATCAGAGGGAAAAAGAAAAGCAATACAGCAATTGGTTGTATATATAGAAAAATATGAAAACAATGAATATGAAAACGATGGATTCCCGTATAACAAGAGGTTAAATATATATCCTATAATTATCTATACAGATTACAAATATAGAATTAATGGGTTAAATCATTTCTTGTCCGTCAAGTTTGGTGAACTTATTTATCAAAAGGACATTCAAAAATCTACAAAACAAAGAATTCGTCCTTTAACAGTTATTGGTCTTGATTGTATGTTTAATTTGCAGCTAAAATTTCAAGATAAAAAACTTAAATTTGCCGATGTTATAGATAATTATCATAGGCACATTAAAATCAGGGAAAAGAAATACGAAAACAAAGGAGCGGAATTATATAGCCTACTTTACCCTTCATTTGATAGATATTTGCCGGAAAACCGTAATATTCTTATGTCTGTTAATGAAATACAATCAATACTAAAAGAGTTCTTTAATATTAAATAATACAAAGATAATAAAGAAAAGCTGGCCTAAAGAATAATAAAGGGACTCTTGTAATCATTTCGAAATAATTCATTAACTTTGCAAACAGAATATGGCTGAAAGAAAACAGAGACTAAGAGACCTAGAAGAACAGAAATATGAGGATTATTAACAAGATAGGAAATGAGGAACTTTTGAACAGAGAAAAATCACTCTTTCTTTGTTCAAAACATGCGCTATATTCTGTCTATGACAAGGTGTTCGGGTGGGTAGATTCTCTTACTGCTGACGATTGCGTTATATGCTTTAACTCTTCAGAGTTGGAAGATGAAGTGATGAGAGCTTTACTCGTCAATCAAGTTCCTACGATTCTTGTAGTAATGAATCGTTTTACTGACAAGTACAACATACAGATTGAGAAAGCTCTGACAGAAGAACGCATGCTTATTCTTGTTCTTCAACGTGACGAACCTTATGGCGCAGGAAAGACACCAAGGCTGAGAAATCAGTATATGTTGCAGAAGGCTGAGCATATCGTTTGCGGCTATATCAATAAAAATGGCAGTATATTTCCCATCTTGGCTGGTGTAAAAAATGTACGCTATTTGGAACAAGAATCTGTCATGATGGCTGCAGAGCCACTTGATCCGCCTACCCATCAGCGATGGACAGTTTGGCAGGACAAGATTCTTTTACGAATGTTTTATGAAGACATGGGGCTTCATGCTATCAAGAAAAAACTCCGCAGAACTTATGTCTCTGTAAGAAATAGAATCAAAGCTATCACATTACCTGAAGAGGTCCTAAAGGGGCGCGAATTTGAAGACTTTGTATTAGAACTCTTCGACCTGAATGAAACAAAGAGCTATTCATTATTAGAATGGAGAGGTGACAAATCCTTAGGAGAAATTAGTCCTGCTAGCAACACCTATCCTGACTTTGTATTTGAATATAATGGAGGCAAATGGAAAAAGAAAATCGCTGTAGAATGTAAATGGCGAGCAAACATCCCCAGACGTTTATCTCAACCTCTGTTCATGTCTCAGCAAATTGCTCGTTATCAGGAATATGTCCAAGAGAAGACTATAGATGTATTCATTATATTAGGCGTAGGAGGAGAACCTTCTATGCCTGAGGAGCTCTATTTAATTCCTATTAATTCCGTCTCTCAAATACAATCAAAGCCCTCAATGCTTAAACAGTTCAAGAGAGAAATTGTAAGCAAGTGGCTATCAATAGACGAGTTTAAAGAAAAAAACGTTCCCTAATTTGTGATTAGTTGGAATATAATACTAAGGGACTTAATACTAAGGGACTGGCAGTATCTGTTTCACTCTTTAAGCTAGCCGTCATGGACTAAGAAGAAAAATATTAATACACTCCGTCCTTGCAAAGAGCAGACTGCAGGAACGGAGTGCTATTATTAAATAAGGTATCAGCTGACGAGGACGAGTTTGTTACCCTGTATGTCGTATCTGACAGGATGAGCGAAAGAGATTGCCTTATCGTCATAGACAAACGAGACATCAATGCCTCGTCGTTGAGACTCGTCAATGAGAGCCTGGTCGTGATATTTGGCCCTTCTCTCACCCTTTCAACTCCTCCAATAGTTTGTATACCATTGTAGAAGGGTTCTGATAATCTGCCAATTTCTTTGCCCTTTCTACAGCTAACTCACTATTCTCGGCAAGCACTTTCTTCTCTTCTTCAGACAAGACTCCTTTTTTGTATCCTTTCGAGACCTTCTGATATTTCTGAACACACTTATCTGACGAGATTTCCAATTTCTGCTCTTGATAATGCAACAAGAACCACAGTTCTATACATGGGTTAGAAACCAGCAATTCAGCATTGGGTATCTTTTGCAGATGTTCCAATATCCCATCAACGTCTAAATCATACATTAAGAAGACCTTATCCTGTCCAGTTCTCACATACTCATTTTTTGAACGCTCAATAAAATCTTCCGATATGTTCGACTTGCCCTTCTTTGGGATCACTTGAATTGGAGCACGATAAAGCGAACGCAAGAACTTTACATAAGCGATTTCCGTCTCACCCTCACAGAAAACAAAGAAGTTTGGCTTCATTTGTTTTCCCTTAGATACACGAGTTTTTCTTCCCATCTTAACCAAACCCCTTTAAACTTTCATTGATTCGTCAATATATGGGATAGCGTCAAAACGCCCTTGCAAGTATGCTTTCTCTGCATCCATATTCTCACGGAAGTCCTTAAAGTCAAAGAGCGAATACATCTCAGACGAGCCATCATCCCGTTTGTTAACGAAATACACCTGGTCTTTCCTCAATTTCCGCATGTTGAGCAGATTCGTATTGTGTGTAGAGAATATCAACTGAGCAGACTCACTTTTGTGGAACAGATTCAGAATGTATTCCACCAAATTCACATGCAATCCCATTGAGATTTCATCTATCAAGAGTATCTTATTGCCTTTGATAATATTCAGAATGGTCAACATCATATGGAAAAACTCTTGTGTACCACTTGACTCCTCTGAATAAAAGTCGAATGGGACTTCTGGATTATTCCTATGGAAAGTTGTAATCTTCAACTGAGGCTTCTGTATGTCATCCCTCGAAAGCAACTGATTACTCAGAGGATCAAATACTGCAGTAGTCAGCGACCTCAATTCGTGCTGGCTACGAATATCAATAATATCACTATCTGCTGCCTTCAAAACCTTTAGGATTAACTCTTTGTTATCATTCAAAAGCGACTCTATAGAATAGCTGTTATAGCCAAAATAGTTCAGGATAAAGCGCTCATTGAAATAGCGGAACACATCCTTAGCCACATCTCTATCCATCTGACTGGCACGAGACACAAACAGCGTTTTTTTCGATGTATTACCAGCTACATCCATAGGTCTGCGAATAGCAGAGCGGAACTCATAAATATCCTTTTTGTCTGGGCCTTTGCGTTCATCCCGAGCAAACACCAGCTTTTTACGACCAACAGGATAAAAATATAGTTCCTCTGTGATAATTTCCGTCTTTGTTAGTGTGAAACTATATTCATACTCAACACCTTCAATCAAAAAACGGATATAGAACCTACTTGGTTTATCTACCCCACCAAATTTGAATGGTGTGAAAGCAAATACAGTGTTCTCATTATAGTTATGCGACTCAAAGATCATCTGCACACATGCTCTAATCGCCTTGATGATATTGCTCTTTCCTGAAGCATTGGCTCCATAGATGGCAACAGTCTTCAACAACCTTTCGTCATTACAAACGAAAGTATTATCTAGCAAATCTTTGGACTCTTTAGTCTGAAGACTTGCTGCCTGCATATCCAAAATAACCTCCTCGTTAATAGAGAAAAAGTTACTTAAACGAATTTGTAATACCATTTTAATGTCAAATTTGCAAATTTTCTGCAAATATAGATATTAAAATAACAATTTACAAGTTTTAATCTTTTCTTTTAATCATAATTAACATGATAAGCCTAATGACAAGGCATCTCAAAGGGCGGATAGACATATTACTCGAGAAATGTCCTAAAAGATGTCCTATAAGATGTCCAGAAAGAATTGGATAGTAGCTGATAAGAAGAATTACATCGGTCAAACCGACAAAATATAAAACGACCCGCACATTTGAGCATCGTTCTTGGCTTAGGAAAATGAATCTTATCCATAAACTTTTGGTTTTTTGCTCACTTATTCGTAACTTTGCAGCGTTGAGAATTAATAAAGTAGAATGAAACGAACGTTAGC
>Ga0310691_10008431_pt1 | contig 10574 bp, 9 predicted proteins | sample 176DNAGHGlowgp2_FD_203887 | JGI IMG/M metagenome (GOLD analysis project Ga0310691, IMG submission 203887) | Sheep rumen microbial communities from Palmerston North, Manawatu-Wanganui, New Zealand - 1766 DNA GHGlow gp2 (v2) (version 2) | ecosystem: Host-associated > Mammals > Digestive system >... | reverse complement strand
AAAATTCTGAGAAAGATATTTAAACGCTTCTCTGGAAACCGGAGATTCCAACTCAAACCTGCGATTGTTAAGCAGGATCGTTATCCAATGAAGGACACAAAAATCCGGTGAATTAAGACGCAGTATCTTAAAAGAAGATGATTCGATATCATAACTGTTAACATATCCGTCCCTGTCCTTATCAACAGCCCACTCTCTGGCCAGATCGATATCTTCCGTACAATAAAATCCCTGACCATAATCATTATTCTTCTTTCCTTTGCCATATTCCGGCTTCTCTATTATGTATTTCGAACCATGATATATTCGCATAATAATACCCCCCTACAGTTATAATCACTATACCACTGTAGGGGGATATTGTAAATAAACCATTTTATTCTAAAACTAAACTATACAAATTTCACCGCTGTTCCATAGGCTATGACCTCTGCGGCGCCCTGCATGACTGCAGAAGAAGAATATCTGATATTGACGATGGCGTCCGCGCCAAGCGCCTCTGCCTCCGCTACCATACGCTTTGTAGCCAGGGCTCTCGCCTCATTCATCATTTCATTGTATGCCTTGAGTTCGCCGCCCACCATGGTCTTGAGCGCCTGGGAAAAATCCCTCACCATATCTTTGGACTGGATCGTGCTGCCCTTGACCAGGCCCAGCATTTCCAGGTTTTTACCGCTGATATAATCAGTATTTACCAATACCATTCTCTTAACCTCCATCTGTTTCTTTCAGACGTTCCTTACACACATACTCAATAATTCTCTGCGTTCACCTCAAAATATGCCTGGGGATGTGCGCAGGTGGGGCAGATCTCGGGAGCCTTTTCGCCCACTACGATATGACCGCAGTTGCGGCACTCCCATACTTTAACCTCGCTCTTTGCAAATACCTCAGCCATCTGCACATTCTGAAGCAGTGCGCGGTATCTCTCCTCATGATGCTTTTCTATGGCTGCCACCAGGCGGAACTTTGCGGCAAGCTCGGGGAAGCCTTCCTCCTCGGCTGTCTTTGCGAAGCCCTCATACATATCGGTCCACTCGTAATTCTCACCTTCTGCCGCTGCCATGAGGTTCGCTTCCGTATCACCGATACCGTTCAGTTCCTTAAACCATAACTTGGCATGCTCTTTTTCATTATCAGCCGTCTTCAGAAACAGAGCAGCTATCTGCTCGAAGCCTTCCTTCTTTGCCTTTGAAGCAAAATAGGTGTATTTATTCCTGGCCTGGGATTCACCTGCAAATGCTGCCTCAAGATTCTTTTCTGTCTGTGTTCCTGCATACTTGTTACTCATGTTCTGTACCTCCTGTTATCTTGATCTGCTAAAGATTCTTCGTCACTTCGTTCCTCAGAATGACAAAGAATAAACTCTATGATGCCCGTTTATCATTATAACAGGAAATGCCCTCACAATCCACGTTTTTCGTTATAACAGGAAAGTTACGTGCAAGCCACGTTTTTCAATATATGCAAATGCAAGTTTCAACCTATGCGAATACAAATTTTAATCTATGCGGATGCAAGTTTCCAGCTCACGGCCTTCTTTCTTCCAAGTACAAAGTTCTTATAAATGCCCTCCTCTTTCATCAGCTCATTATGCTTTCCCTTTTGAACGATCCGACCCTTATCGATCACTATGATCTGATCGGCGTTTCTGACTGTTTTCAGTCTGTGTGCGATCATGATGATCGTCTTGTCTTTCGTAAGATTCTGTATCGCCTCGGACAATTCCTTTTCGTTCTCCGGATCAACGTTTGCGGTAGCTTCATCAAGAATGATAATGGGTGCATCCTTTATTATGGCGCGGGCTATGGATATCCTTTGCTTTTCTCCTCCTGAGATAGTAGCGCCGCCTTCGCCGATCAGCGTATCATAACCATCGGGCAGCCCCATGATAAACTCATGACAGCAAGCCTTCTTCGCTGCCTCGATCACTTCCTCCATGGAAGCCTCGGGTCTTCCGAATCTGATGTTGTTTGCAATGGTATCTTCAAAAAGATACACTCTCTGGAACACGAAACTGAAATTCTCCATCAGGGAATCAAAACTGTAATCCCTGACATCTCTTCCGCCCAGTGTCACCTTTCCTTCATTCACATCCCAGAATCTTGCAATCAGTGATGTAATGGTTGTCTTTCCTCCGCCTGAGGGCCCGACTATCGCCGTTGTGGTTTTCTCTTTGATATCAAGCGTCACATCATCTATTATCTTTCTGTTTTCATAAGCAAAGCTCACATGGTCAAGATGTATATCACGGCTTTCAGGTTTTATATCCTCTCCGTTTATATCCATCTGTTCTATCTTAAGTATCTCATTCACCAGATCCACGCCCTTGCCGATGATCTTAAGCAAAGCCGTATATACACCTGCCGCATCAAGGGATTCAAATACCATAAATGAACACAGCAGCATGGTGATCAGATAATTCAGTTCCATTGTTCCCGTAAAAAAGAAATATAACGAAGCGCTTGCGATCACTACGCCTGCCAGCTTACATATCAGCATCTGCAGCCCCACCGCAGGGATAGCCGTAGTCTCAGCCGTGATATCCGCATTCTTCTTTCTCTCGACACTGTTTGCCACCCTTGATGAATTATGAGAAAACACATTATAGTTTCTGATCTCGGCGATGCCCTGGATATACTCCAATATCACTCCCACCATTTCGCGGTCAGCCTCAATCTTCTCATCAGCAACCATTGCGATCCTCCGGTTGGTAATGGTGTTGACAAGCATGAATAGCACAATACAGATAACCGAAATAATCCCGATACGTACATCAAACACAAACATGCCCACACCTATCACGATGGTGGTTATGCTTCCCTGCAATACCATCATAATGGCTCTTGTCGCGATATCACTCATCTGTTCAAGAGTGTTAGTAGTGACGGACGTGATATGTCCGAGGCTTGTATCATTGAAATATCCCATGGGAAGATATCTTAAGTGTTCTCCGATCTCTATACGCTTTTGTGCGCATGTGTCATACCCGCCTTCCGTCTGAAGCATTTGCGAGAATCTGTTCACTATCATTTTTCCAATGGTGGAAACAAACATAAATCCGATAACGGTCATAAAAGATCCGGCGTTTATATCCCCATCCAGCACGGCAGTGATCGCAAAAAATGCCGCCGGAATCTTCATCGCGCCAAACAGCGCATCCAGTACGCCAAGTATGACCGCTGCATAAAATTTATCCCTGTTCTTCTTATTACAGAAATCAAAGAATTTCTTTAACATTTCAAGCATATATGACCTCCTTTCCGATCACGGCGTCCGTCTTTATCACGGCTCCCGTAGCATCAGTGATATCATCCTTTACATCACGATGCGCATCCCACATTTTTCTGTATAAAATGCTGTTCCTTAAAAGTTCATCATGGGTTCCCTGAGAATCCACGTTTCCGTCATTGATAACAAAAATCTTGTCTGCGGTAGCTATCGTTGAAAGCCTATGGGCGATGACGATCAGCGTTCTACCCTGAACAAGCTTTGCCACACTTTCCTGTACAAGCGCTTCATTTTCCGGATCCGTATACGCCGTAGCCTCATCCATGATGACTACCGGTGCATCCTTGAGCATGGCCCTTGCTATGCATATCCTCTGCCTCTCGCCGCCGGACAGATGTCCTCCCGCTCCGCCGACCTGAGTATCATAACCGTTTTCAAGTCCCAGAATAAACTCATGACACCCGGTTGCCTTGGCTGCGTTTATCACTTCTTCATCCGTTGCTCCCACTCTTCCGAGCCTGATATTCTCTTTTACAGACATGTCAAACAGATAATTATCCTGGGAAACATAAGCGATCTTTCCCATATAATAGTCAAGAGGAAGCTCTCTTATATCCACTCCGCCATAGGTTATCTTTCCCGAATCCGGATCCCATAGAGAATCTATCAATCTTGCTATCGTACTCTTTCCGGATCCCGACGGTCCGACTATCGCGGTTACCTCACCCTGTTTTATCTCCATGTCTATACCGTGAAGAACTTCTTTATCTTTGTACGTAAATCTCACGTCGCTCAGGACGATATCCGAACCTGCCGGTTCTGTCTCAACCATTTTGGGTCTTATCATTTCCTCCCTCTCAAGTATTCCCGTGACCTCATTGAAGATCGCATTCACCTTGGCTATATCATCCGTATATGAAAAAGCGATCACCAGCGGAGTGATAAGACCTGCCGAGAGAATGATACAAGTAATAAAATCCACTGTGCTCAGACTTCCGTTTTTGACCAGTATCAGTCCCACGGGAAGCACTCCCAATAAGGTGGCGGGCATAAATGACATCGTCCCCGCCTGCCACCAGATACATTTTCTCATCCAGTTAATGAAGCAGTCCGCTCCTTCTCTTGCAGCACTCACAAATTTTTCGTAGGAACTTCCCGTCTTTCCAAAGGCCTTTATGACTTCGATGCCATTGATATACTCTACCGCGGTATCATTCAGGTGTTTGGTCTTTGCCACCGTCACTTCGAACTCGCCCTTGCTTTTCATAAGCATTACCGTACAAAATACAAGTCCGACAGCTGCAGGGATGAGATTTGAAAGCGCCACCCGCCAGTCAATGGTCAGAAGATATATGAACATCAAAACCGGAAGCAGGATGTTGGACGTAAACTCCGGAATGATATGTGCCAACGTGGTTTCCATCGAATCCACGCGTTCCACTATGATGTTCTTATAGCTTCCGCTGTTGTCATCAAGGACCGATCCAAGAGGTATCTTTGATAATTTTTCGCAGATCTGTTCCCTGATCCCGCCGAGCACGTTGAAGGTCGCCACATGGGATAATGTAGTGGACAGATTATGAAGCACGATCCTTACGATCCACACAAAGGCCATCAGTATCATCCGGTTCATGAAAAACCCCACATCCCTGTTGCCCTCCAGAATGTCTTTTACTATAGCCGCGATCATCAGGTATGGTATGAACGAAGCCGCCACGCCTAAGATGGCCAGTATGATACTGCCTGTAAAATAGATCCTCTTCCGTCCCGCGAATTCCATGATCCAGGACAATACACTTCTTTTTTTCATAAATCCCTCACTCCTTCTTTATAATTCAGTTAGCATACGCTAACTGTTGTGTATTTTTTATCCCCGCTTTTCGCGGGGATCATACGTACTATTTATAGTCCAAACAACACCTTCCAGGCGGGCTCATAAAAAGCCTCCAGCGTTTTTGCAAAATGCATCGCTTCTTTTCTCGTAAAATCATGAGACACCGGCTCAAACATCGCTTCCACATATGCTGTGATCAGAAGATGAAACTCTTTTTTATTTACATTTTTAATTTTATATCCTTTTGACCGCAGTTCCTTCATATACTTGAATGTAACCTTCTCCTCAAGGATTGCCGCCTCATGTATGAAATCTTCATATTTCGTACCGCCGGAACAACATATGATCAATTTGAAAGCATCAATATGATCAAATATATATTCCATCGCCCTGACTGACTCGCTTTGCCCCGTCCAATTATCGGATTTCCCAAAACGGTCAAGTTCATCGAAATATTCACCCTCTATCTCCCGATAAAGATCCATAAATCCATCGATCGCAGGATCCACCAGTGCCGCAAACATCTCCTCTTTATTCGCAAAGTGCTTATATAATCCGCTCACTATGATGCCAGCCTGTGACGCAATCCTTCTTAAGGACGCATCCGCGAATCCATATTCCAGGAATTCATTCTTTGCGGCTTCCAATATTCTATTGTGACTCTCGGTCTTATCCTTTGGCATATTCTTTTCCCATAAAAAAGAACAGTGTTCTCTAACGTTCATTAGAGTACACCGTTCTCTATCATTTGTCAACATTTTTTTACAAAAATCTACAGCCTCACCGTAAATGTGACCTTTCCATCCTTTGAAGCGGCGGTGATGGTGCCCTTATGCTGCTCTGCGATACGCCTGGCTATGGACAGTCCAATGCCATGGCCGCCTGTGGAAGAAGTGCGGGATTCGTCTGAACGGTAAAACCGCTCAAATATTTTCTCGCAATCCATATTTTCCTGACCGGTACAGGTATTGCTGACAGTCATCACCAGCTTTTTACCGCTCTGGGCTTTCAGCCCCACTTCCACAGTTCCGTTTTCATCCACATACTTGGATGCATTTTCGATCAGTATATCACAGAGATTCTCCATTTGACTTCTGTTTGCCGAAAAGACCAACCCCTGATTTATATTTTTATCAAGGGAAACGTTTTTCCTGTCAAAAACCTCCGTAAACCTGGAGAGCACGCCTTCCAGCAGTTCCGACATATCCACGTTTTCCTTTTCGATATTATCCCCCATCTCCTCCATACGCGCCAGTATGAGCAGCTGATTGATAAGCTTCGCCATCCTGTCAGCCTGTGAAGTGATGTTTTTTATCCACTCATTATCGCCGCTCTTATATTTCAAAACCTCTGCGTTGGCCTCGATCACGGCCAGGGGAGTTTTCAGTTCATGGCTGGCATCCGTGATGAACTGCTTCTGCATACGCTGGTTGCGCTCGAAGGGTTCCAGTATCTTTTTGGAGAAAACGGCAAATACCAGCATGACCGCAAGGGCAAAAAGAAGGGTGACCATAACGATCCTGACTAACAGATTCCTTTGGGCGAACAGATTGTCATGACAATCAAGAAAGATGATATACCTTTCATTTTTAGACATATCATCCACCACGCGATACCTGTACTCCATATAATATCCCACTTTCTTTCCGAAAAGCAGGACCGCCGAGGCGAAGCCCTCTGCCGTGCCCTCATCCATGGAAGCAATATGATCCGTCAGCATACCCTTCATTTCATAATTTTCATCCAGGTAGACGACAAAATAACGTACCCTGAATGCAGACTCATCATTAAGGCTGATATCGTATCGCGTGTCATCCTCGAATTCCTTTATGGTATACTCGCTTACTTCAGGAAGATTTCCTCCGTTATAACTGATAAAGCTGGTCATTGCATCCGCCTGGCGCGCATAGTAAGAAACCAGGGATGAATACAGCCCCAGTGCCATAACAAAAAAAACTATGACGGACGAAATAAACGCCACCTCTATCAATTTTACCCTGAGTTTTTTCATTTCAAGATCATCCTGTAGGCGTCACTTTTCTGTTCTATGATCATATCTGCCCTTATCTGTCTCAGCTTATTATTCAGATAAGCTATGTACAGCGTGACCGCCATGTCATCCTCATCATCTGTATTGAGCACATCCAGCAATCTTTGGGGATCCATGAGCACATCCATATTCTGCATAAAATGAGCCAGCAGAGCGGTTTCCTTTGCGCTTAACACCAAACCGCCCAGGGAGGTGCTGACCTGATTATTTTCACAGTCAAGCTCCACATTTCCGGCCTTCACTTTTTTGACCACATAGTTGTTTTTGCGTCGTGTCAGGGCGTCGATCCTGGCCACCAGCTCTCCCATGGAAAAAGGCTTGGCCAGATAATCATCCGCACCGGCGCGAAGCCCTGCGATCCTGTCTTCCACCTCTGCCTTGGCGGTGAGGAGTATAACGGGAATAAAGATCTGTTCCCTGCGCATCTGTTCCAGTACGCTGACTCCGTCCAGTTTCGGCATCATGATGTCAAAAACTGCAGCATCATAACTGTTCTTCAACACATTATCCAGAGCTTCCTGTCCGTCATACACGGCATGAACCTCGTAACCGTTCATCTTTAAAATTTCTGATACCGCCATTGATAGGGACTTTTCGTCCTCTGCATATAATATCTTCATACATTCTCCGTCTGTGCTAATACATCTCTTATGGTCTGCATGGTGAGATCCGTGGAGGCCATCTCATCGGCACAGCGCTTCAGCTCCGCCGAGATCAGCGCCGTATTCTTCACATGCTTTTTATATCGGATCTTGTGTTCCAGTGCAGCCCAGCAATCCATGGCTATGGTCCTTAGCTGCAGTTCTACACCCATGCTTTGGGCAAAATCATCTGTTCCCATACTCTCAGCGAGATCATCCGCTCCCATGCCTTCGCCCGTATTATCAAAAGGTACTCTGATTATGACATGAAGCGAGCGGTATCCGTTCTCTTTAGGCGTGGCTATATAATCCTTTACCTGAACCACATCCCAGGAGGAATGCTCATTTATCATGTCCAGTATGCTGTAAATATCCCCGATAAAATGAGTGACCACCCTGATGCCCACTATGTCATTCAGATTTTTGACAGCGGATGATACATCATCGGGATAGCCCTTCTGTGTAAGCTTTTCCTTTATGCTGTCCACTCCTTTGATCCTGCAGATCAGATGCTCAAAAGGAGCCTGTTCGGAATCCTTGCTGACCTCATCCAGCATGACCTTTAGCTGTGTCATCACCAGCTTTAGCACGCCTTCTATCCGCTTTGAATAAGCGCCAAAATATACTTTCTGTTCTTCGTTCATCATATATTTCTGTCCTGCCTTTTACAGTATCCATAGTATACCTTATCACAACTTCATTGGCAACTTTCGTAAAAAGAGCCCTCACGTCCATTACCTGATAATAAAAATGGCCCCGACACTCAGGTCCGGGCCGTAATAAAAACACTTTAACTTACAGAGACAATATCCTGGCTACATTATACTCATACTCGGGGATGCTCTTTTGCATTTCCAGAGCTTCATCTATATCAAAATCCACAAACTCTCCATGCTGATATCCCACTACTCTGTTTGACTTACCCTCAGCCAGAAGATCTGCCGCCATGGCGCCCATGATGGAAGCATAATAGCGATCCTTACAAGTAGGTGAGCCGCCGCGCTGCATGTAGCCCAAAATAGTGGCTCTGGTCTCCATACCCGTAGCCGCCTCTATACGTCTGGCCATGGATGTGGAATGCCCTATACCCTCAGCATTTATGATGATATGATGAGTCTTTCCCTTTTTCCTGTTTCTGATTATATTATTGATGATCTCCTGCTCATTGAACTCATACTTTTCGGGCAAAAGGATATCCTCCGCACCGTTTGCCACACCGCACCAGAGGGCGATATAGCCGGCATTACGTCCCATTACTTCGATGATGGAGCATCTCTCATGAGAAGAGGATGTATCCCTGACCTTATCTATGGCCTGCATCGCCGTGTTTACCGCTGTATCAAAACCGATGGTATAATCGGTACAGGCGATGTCCAGGTCTATGGTTCCGGGTACTCCGATGGTGTTGATCCCCATCTTCGAAAGGGCCTGGGCTCCTCTGTAGGAACCGTCACCGCCGATCACCACGATACCGTCGATACCGAACTTTTTACACATATCGGCGCCCTGCTTTTGTCCTTCCTGGGTATGAAAGGCCGAACACCTGGCTGTTCCCAGAATGGTACCACCCTGCTGTATGGTATCCGAAACATCATGGGAATCCATCTCAAAAATGTCGCCTGCCAGAAGGCCCTTATATCCGCGCCTTATGCCCATTACCTTCATACCGTTGTTAAGGGATTTCCTCACTACGGATCTCACTGCCGCGTTCATACCCGGAGCATCTCCGCCGCTGGTCAGCACACCTATTGTTTTAATCTGTTTTGCCATATCTGCATCCTCTTATTTATTCACTTCTCTCATTAATGACATGATCGATCGTCATCCTGAGGCTTTAGTCAAAGGATCTTTTTCCGGATCACTTTTCACCTTCTTTATGTTCATAACCTCAGATATTCTATCACATCCAAAGAAAAAATGCACTCAAAGCTTCACATTTTCTTCGCCGAAGCACTCAGAAAGAAGCGCCACGGAAGCGGCATCGGCCCTCACTCTCGCCTTTTCTTTCTTTATCTGCTTTTCACCACACAGATAAATACACAGGGTATCCTTACCATTGATGCTCTCCAGTTTTTCATTTAAAAGAGCCTTATTGTTTTCATATTCCTCTTTATTTTTAAACTGGATCCACAGCTGTCCCGGCATGTCCTCAAAGGCGATGAACTCATCCACTATGAGCTCCGCATCCTGATCCTCCTTCGCCTGAACCTTTCCCTTTACGAAAACCTTCCGGTCCTCTTCCAGGAGCCGTCCATACTGTGAATACACCTTCGGCCATACCAGCATCTGGATATTTCCATAGATATCCTCCACGGATACATTGGCCATGAGATCGCCCTTTTTAGTACTCCTGACAGTCACCGAACTGATGAGACCGCCCACTATGACAGCCTTTCCGTCCCTGACATTGGCCTCTCCCGTGTTCTCATCCAGTCTGAAATCCTTGGCTTTGGCGGTCACCACCCGCTTCCACAGAGCCATATCCGACTCCAGAGGATGGCCGCTTACGTAGACGCCCATGACTTCCTTTTCAAAGGATAAAAGGGTGGACTTTGGAAATTCATCCACCTCGGCGATCTTATACTCAAACTTCTTTTTATCTTCTTCTCCCACCAGATCGAAAAGGCTCATCTGTCCGGCGATGGCGTTTTTCTTTTTTGAAGAGGTGTTATTGATCATCTCTTCATATATCCCCAGCATCTGCCGGCGGTTATGGGGAAAGCAGTCAAAGGCTCCCGCTTTTATAAAGCTTTCCACACATTTTTTGTTCACAACACCGGTGGTCCTCTGGATAAAATCCTCCAGATTCCTGAAGAGC
>Ga0310691_10008430_pt1 | contig 10575 bp, 6 predicted proteins | sample 176DNAGHGlowgp2_FD_203887 | JGI IMG/M metagenome (GOLD analysis project Ga0310691, IMG submission 203887) | Sheep rumen microbial communities from Palmerston North, Manawatu-Wanganui, New Zealand - 1766 DNA GHGlow gp2 (v2) (version 2) | ecosystem: Host-associated > Mammals > Digestive system >... | reverse complement strand
GAGACAGGCAAGTCGCTCATGCCATCAATCACCTCATTAATAGACTGGGCACAACAGCATTTCGATGACGTGGTTCCCAAAGACATCATACGAAGTTGAGCCACATTCTTACATCTGAACCAATTTTCAGCGAACTTAGTTTCACTTTCCGTGCTCTCCTCCGATTGTACTGAACCTTTCGTTCGACGGAAGCCAATCTTTCCATTGATTCAACTGATTCAATCCTTTGATTTTACTGAAAAACCGAGCCCTCAACGAAATTATAGCGAGCCCTCGTTATCGCAACGGCGAGCGCTCGCTGAAACGATGGCGAGCCCTCGGCAACTAGTTGAATCCAAAGGAGCGATTCAGTCAGTCCCAAAAATTGCTTCTGAAAATCCACTAAAGCGGTTCTGAAAATCCACTAAAGCCCTTAAACAAAATCAGCTCGCAACGTGTTGCGAGCTGATTTTATGATGAAGTTTATCAAGTTAAAAAGCGTATCTGACTCTTAATAATGCTGACAAGATGCTGAAATTGTCGTTCCTATTGGTGTAGTTAATTGGCAGACACAGACGATATTCTGGAACGAGTCCTATTGACCACTTACCAACCTTATAATCCACTTCGGCACTGATGTTTGGCTCACCGAAAGCCTGAGTAAACTTGGTGTTGTTCAAAGAACCAAAACCAACGTCTGCACCAGCACCAATGAATGCGTCAAAATGTTCGCTTGAACAAATGCGGTGCATGAATTTAGGACCAACAGAAATCAAGTTTGAGGTTCGGCAGCTATTGAACAAGCGATGATAAGACACGGACAATGCAACAGCCGCATTCTTCTTCACGAATGTACCAACAGCAATGGATGCGGAAAGACAGTTATCATATTTTGAATTAAATGTGAATCCGAATCCAGCGGAACCCTCCAGATAGATATTGCCTCTATACTCCAAATTCTGAGCCTGGCTGGCTACAGAAATAGTAAGGAAACAAGCAAGAAAAAACAGAAACTTTTTCATTGTATCTTTATTTTATTTGTTAAATGCACAAAATGGTTAGAAACAGAATTGTGCTTTTCCACATAGAAAAATGTTGTGAATTGGCTTCAATTGTTTCGAAAAATATGGCAGAAACACCATTTTCGAATGCAAAGTTATAGAAAAATATTTTGAATATGTGTTTTTTACTTAAAAAAATTCAAAATAAAGGTGGAAAGTCCCAAACTCGCTGGATTCTTGGAGGGGATAAAATACTCCAAATGTATATTGAAACGGGTGAAAAATCAAAGAAAGGACAAAGTACAAAGGACAAGGTACAGCTATGTTCTTTGTCCTTTGTACTTTGTTCTTTTTACTTTTCTTTACTTTTCACTCTTTATGACGTGCGTGCCGAGAGCAAAGGCTTTTTCCATGTTGCCAGTGGTCTCGATGACATCGAGCTTGGCAGAGAGGTTGTCGAGATGGTTGACGAGAATAGCCTCAGCCGTGGCTGGCACGATAGGCGAACCATATTCGAGTTCACCATGATGGGAAAGGACAACATGAACGATACGGTTGGTTTCTTCCGCTGAAACGTTGTGCTTGAGAAGTTCCGCCTGGAGTCGGTTGGCAGAGATGAAGATATGCCCAAGAAGATACATGTCCTGTTGTGGTTCTCCCTCCTTATTATATTCATACACCTTGCCGTAGTCGTGGAAGAGGATGGCGAGAATGCAACGCTCGAGTTTCACATTGTCGTAAGGCAAGACGGGATAGATTCCTTCCAACATGTGTAACATCTGATAGGTGTGGTTCAAGAGTCCACCCTTGAAAGCGTGATGAACCGATGTAGCTGCGGGATAGAGGGAATAAGGTTTGAAAAGTACGTCAGCAAACTCTGTGATGAGAGGCTTGAGCGTTTCATCTTTGCAAAGGCTGAGCAGATGGTTGATGCATTCGTCCCAAAGAGCACGCTTGATGGGGCGAGGCACAAGGTGGTAGAGCGGATGCCCTTCTTGTGGCACCATGCCTGGATGCATGTCGAGTTTGCGAGCAGACTTTTTGTCGCCATTGTCTTGGATGGCAAAGAAGGATACGGTCTGTCCCACAATAGGTTCGTCGGTAGGCTTCACATCCCACACGGCTATTTGAAGTTCTTCTTCTAAGTTTTTCAGTTTCAGTGTGCAGAAAGGGCTACCCGTCTTGGTAGTGCCATTGCTGCGACTAATTACAAGATATTCAGTCATATTGTTAGTTTTTGAGTTTTTGAGTTTGTAAGTTTTTGAGTTTTAACCAAGAAATGTAACTTCGTTAAACTTTAAACGTTAAACGATATTTGTATGTGGCAAATGTAAGGAAAAATAATCAATTGTCAATTCTTAATTGTCAATTATTTCTTATCTTTGCAAAAACTAACAATATTACTGATAAAACAATGAAAAGATTATTCTTTATTCCCTTCTTCTTTTTCGCTCTTCACTTCTCATTTTTCACTTCTGTGTCTGCACAAAGCGACATGCGCTTGTGGTATGAGCAACCTGCCGACCAATGGGAAGAGGCGATGCCGATAGGTAATGGCTATTTGGGAGCGATGGTGTTTGGACGAGTGGATGATGAACTGCTTCACCTGAACGAAGGTTCGTTGTGGTCGGGCAAACCTGTTGCCAAAAGTGTAAATCCCGAAGCGTTTCAGTATCTGGTTCAGGTGCGCGAGGCGCTGATAAAGAAGGAATATGCCAAGGCAAACGAACTCTGCAAGAAGATGCAGGGCGTGTATAGCGAGAGTTATTTGCCATTGGGCGACTTGAAGATTCACCAGACTTTTAAGGACAAGAAACAGCGGACTCGCATCTATAATTATGTGCGCGACTTGAGCATTGCCGAAGCGGTGGCAAAGACGAGTTTCGACCTCGAAGGCGTGAACTATCAGCGTGAATTCATCGCTTCGAATCCCGACCACGTGATTGCCATCCACTACACGGCAAACAAGGCGAACAAGCTCAATCTCGATGTGAGTTTTGCTTCGCAACTCGAACCCGATATAGAGACACAAGGGAACAACATCCTCGTGATGCGAGGCACAGCACCGAGTCGTCTGGACCCAAGCTATTACCAGCGTCCTGACGGAGGAAACGCTATGGACAAAGGACGTTCGCCTGAAACTTACGGTATGCGCTATCAAGCCAATGTGGAGGCAAAGACGGAGGGCGGAACAATGCGTGTTGACAAGGACGGAATCCACATTGAGGATGCCACGAGCGTGACACTTTATTTCACTGCTGCAACCAGTTTTAATGGAAACTACAAGCATCCTTACACACAAGGTAAGGACGAACGTGCCATCAGTGAAAGGCAACTGGCAGAGGCAGCAGCAAAGAGTTTTGCAGACATCAAAAAGGCACACATTGCTGATTATCAGCAATATTTCAATCGTGTAAAACTCAATCTCTGTGGCGATACGAAGTTCAACAAGATGCCTACCGATGTGCGCTTAAAAGCATACAGCTATGGCATCACCGACACTGGTTTGGAGGAACTTTTCTATCAGTATGGCAGATATTTGTTGATTTCCTGTTCTCGCCTAGGTGGTACCCCTGCCAACTTGCAAGGCATCTGGAATCCGCATCTTCGTGCACCTTGGTCATCGAACTACACCATCAATATCAATACGGAAATGAACTACTGGCCTGCCGAGCCAGGCAATCTTTCGGAGATGCACCAGCCACTGCTTGAATGGATTCCTACCTTGCAGCAGAACGGAACAAATACGGCGAAGGAATTCTATCACGCACATGGTTGGGTGGCTCACCACAACTCCGACATTTGGGGACTCACCAATCCTGTGGGCGACCGTGGCAATGGCGACCCGCAGTGGGCAAACTGGTACATGGGTGGTGCTTGGCTCTGTCAGCATCTGTGGGAACACTATGCTTTCACGGGTGACAAGGCTTATCTCAAAAAGGTTTATCCTGTGATGAAGGAGGCTGCGAAGTTCTGCATGGATTGGTTGGTGGAGCGCACCGACCCAAGCGATGGAAAGACTTACCTCATGACGGCTCCTTCCACTTCGCCTGAGAACCGTTTCCGTCATTCCGATGGCAAGACCTATGCTGTGAGCGAAGGCACCACAATGGACGTGGAAATCATTCGCGACCTCTTCATGAACGTGATGGATGCGTCGGAAGCCCTCGGAACGGACAAGGCCTTTCGTCAGAAAGTGAAAGAGACTGAAGCACGACTTCTGCCATTCAAGATTGGTCGGCGTGGACGTTTGCAGGAATGGATGGAAGACTTTGAGGACGAGGACCCTCACCACCGTCATGTAAGTCACCTTTTCGGCTTGCATCCAGGACGACAAATCAGTCCAATCATCAATCCCGACATCGCCCGTGCTGCCGACAAGACTTTCGAGCTGCGTGGTGATGAAGGCACAGGTTGGAGCAAGGCTTGGAAAATCAATTTCGCCGCTCGTCTGCTTGACGGCAACCATGCCTACAAGATGATTCGCGGTGCGTTGAGCTATGTCGATCCAAAGAATGCGCACCACGGTGGCACCTTCCCAAATCTCTTTGATGCGCATCCTCCTTTCCAAATTGATGGCAATTTCGGTGCGACTGCAGGTATCATGGAAATGCTTTTGCAGAGTCATCTCGGCGAGCTCCATCTCCTCCCTGCCCTACCTGATGCGTGGAAGGAAGGAAATGTGAGCGGACTGAAAGCACGTGGCAATTTTGAAGTGTCCATGTCGTGGAAAAACGGCAAACTTATCGATGCAACGATTCTCTCCGTCATCGGTTCTCCATGCAAAATCCGCACATCCGTGCCAATATCAGTGACAGGAGCCACCGACGTGAAAACCACTCAAGAAGGCAACTATTTCCTCACCACCTTCTCCACCGAGCCAGGAGGGATTTATGAAATAAAAGTGAAAAGCGAAGAGTGAAAAATGAAAAATGAATCAACAAATATCCACAAATTCTCATTCTAAATTTGTGCTCATTTGTTGACTTACACTACATTTCAAAACAATTCTTTAGCAATCCACGCACATGCTTCAGCATCGGCAAGTGCATGATGGTGATGCTCCAAACGGTAGCCACATTCAGCGGCTACCGTTTGTAGTTGGTGGTCAGCCAAGTAAGGCATCTCGCGACGAGAGGCGTAGAGCGTGTCGTAGAAAACATAATCGGGGTAATCCATCGAATACACGCGGAACACCGCCTTCAGGCACCCCTCGTCGAAAGGACTGTTGTGTGCCACGAGCGGCAAACCCTCAATCATCGGTTCAATCTGCGCCCACACCTTCGGAAACACGGGAGCTTCCTCCGTATCCATACGCGTCAACCCATGCACTTGCGTACATCGGTAGCAATAGTAGTTCGGTTCTGGCTGAATAAGAGAATAAAAGGAATCCACGATTTCGCCGTTCCGCACAATCACTACCCCAACCGAGCAAACTGATGAACGCTCATAGTTTGCCGTCTCAAAATCTATTGCTGCGAAGTCCTTCATTGATTCTGTTTCTTTTATCAGGGATTTTAAGGATGAGAAGGATTTTTCAAATATAAAGTTCAACGTAATTGATGTGGAAAATCCTTCCAATCCTTAAAATCCCTGATTATTAACTCATCTTTGATGCAAAAGTACATCTTTCGCACGAGTTATCCAATTGTTTCAAGCGAATTTATCTGATTATCACCTTCGTGCTTGCCTTTTCTCCCTTCACCAAATAGATGCCAGGCTGAAGCTGGATGGAGATTTCGGACCAATTGCTTGTTGTGCCCAATTGTTTGCCTGTGAGGTCGAAGACTTGCACTGGTGAGTCAGTGGCGAAGAGGGAATGGATGTCCGTGGCTACGGTGATGGCTTCGCTTGGGAGCGATTCTCCGTTGGAATAGACGGCAGTGACGGTGTAGTCGCCATCTTCGATGACCCACGAGAAGGATTTGTCTGTGATGAGTTCGGAGTTGATTTGCTCGCCGTGGATATAAACATTGTAGCCGAGGAGTTCCAACTCGCCTGTGCCGTACGCTGCATAAGTCACATCATCAAGCATGAGCATGAACTTCTGCTGACCCTTCACGCGAATGGCGAAATAATTGGCACCTTCAGGTAGTTCTGCCGTGACGAGCATCCAAGTGGATGGAGCCACATTGATGGAAGCTGGAGTCACCACAAACGATTCCACATCCTTGCCCTCCGTTGAGTAGAGCAGTTCGAAGGATTCGAGATAGCCGTCCGCCATACTCTTCACCCAGAAGCTGATGGTCTGTGCCTTACCCGAAAGTCGAGGAGAAATCAGCCAATCGTCAGCTGCACCACCTTCAATCATGTTGATGAGCATCTGACTGCCCGAGTGAGGCGTCATCGCCTCGTAGCCTGTTAGTCCAGCTTCGTCGATGTTGAACACTTGATAGGCAAAGGCTGTGCCTGCGTTGTGGTAGGCGATGGAGGAACCGTTTCCACCTTGCATCACTAAGGTTTCTATGCCGTCAGCATCCACACAAGTCCATGCGCCGATGTAGCGGGTGATGAATGGGTTGTAGTTCTCGAAGTCGTCGAGCGTCTGAAGGTTTCCGCTTTCGAGTTGAGGTGCTTCCCAAGTGATGGTCAGCTCGTCTGCTCCTGTTTCCACTTTCACATCGGTCACGCTTGGCAAAGTCTGCTTTGCAATAGTAAGCTGACATTTTGCAACATTGTTGCTTTCGTCGCCGTCACCATCTGCCACGAGCCTCACTTCATACACACTTTCCTCAGGGTCATCCTCCGTCGTACTGATGTCGAAAGAGTATTCGTTTGTTTCGTTTGGAGCCAAAGTGTAGTCGCCTTGCTCATCCACCAGTTCATCGTTCTTGTAGAGCTGTAGCACGAAAGTGGCAGCCTCGCGCCCGAGATTTTCCACCACGACACTGCTTTCTGATTCTGTATTGACAGGCAGATAAGTCGGCATTTCGAGACTCACTGCCACATCAATCGTCTCCTGCTCGCGCACTACGATATTGTCGAAAACAACATCGCCCATATTGTTTGCCACGGCAGTGCCGATGAACGAGAGCAACACATAATTATAAGAGGTGTAGGCATCGAGTGGAACACTCACCTTGCGCCAACCGTAGTTGCCAGTGAGTTCACTGTAAGCAATCGCCTTCTCTACCTTCATCTGCTCCTGATCGCCCTCAGGAGTGACTGCTACGCTGAGCTGAGTACCCTGTCCAGGAACTGCATAGTAGTAGAATTCCAACGTTGGTTGCTTGGTGTTCTGCAACGAAATCTTTCCACTTGTAATCATGCCGATGTCGCCCAGTGCCTCAGGTTTGAAGAGTGCACAACCTTGGTCGGCATCCTGACTGAGACTGTTGCTGAGGCCAATCTGTCCACCCGTGTTCTGCTGACTCCAGAACAGCTCAGTCTTGGCACCTGCAAACGATTCCTTGAACGGCAACACGTAAGGATTGCCCACCACAATCGTGTTCGAATAGACATAGTTGCCGCCACCAGCCGAACTCTGTGCCGAAACACGATAGTATTTCACGTCCTGTTTGTTCTGGTTGATGGTTTCCGTGTAACTCGTGCCCGCACGATGGTCTGCCTTGATATAGAAATTGTTGTCCTCGATATTGTAGGTCAAGATTGAAGGATTCACATAACCGCCATGCACACCCGTGGTTGGTGCCGTCCACGTGAGTTTCACGTAACTGCCCTTGTCCTCCAAAAGCACGTCAGTTGGTTCGGTTGGAATATCTGTACCTATCCATGCCGTGCACTGCGCCGAGATGCCATGTCCGTTCTCGTTGTAGGTCGTCACGTAGTAAGTCACGTTGCCCGTGCCCGACTTGGTGTCGAGGAATCCGACGCTGTCGCCTGGAGCCACCGAAGTGATGACTCTGATTTTCTCTGCGCCTCTCAGCACGACAATACTGTCGAGAGAAGTGATGGCATCGCCGTTGAAATCGGTGGTTGGAGCAAAGAAACTGATGACGGCACGTGCCACACCGCGAGCAGCAGGAATCACGCGGAAGTTGCTCACCGTGTCGGGTGCGTTGAACACACCGTTCTCAGTGATTTCCACATCATCCACTTCCAACATACCCTGATTGGCAGCGCTCTCGGCATGGAAGCCGAAGTAGTAGTTGCCATCGGCATCCACCATGATGGTGCTCTCGTGCCGTTGCTTGTCCATCGAAGTGATGATGGTGGATGGCACCACGTTCTTCTGCATTGCCTCAACGGTCTTGTCGGCACCCATCCATAGCGAAACTTGCTCGTCGCCATAGAAACTGCAGTTGGCATTGAACGCCACATTGTAGAAATGTCCCTTCTCCAAGTGGATGGCAGGAGTAATCATCCAGTCGTCGGCTGCGTTCGTTTCGTTGTAGGTGTAGTAGATGTCGGAATTGCCATTGCCTTTCCAATAGCCGCCTTCCCATTTCGAACCGTCGTTGTTGGCATCGATGACAGTCCAGAGATTCGTCACCACACTCAAGTCATCAAAGTCCTCGAAGTAAGGCGTGGTGTAGGCATCGCCCACAGACTTGTGGTTGGACAATTTGCTCTCGCCTCGAATGGTGTCGTTGAAGGCAATCACTTCGTAATAGTAGGTGGTAAGTTGTGGCGCCTCCACCGTTTCTGTCCACAAACGTGAGGTGAGTTTTTCAGCAACAACCACATTGTCGGGATAGCGCACCACGGTGTAGTTCAGATTCTTCGTATTCAGGTAACCGCCATGCACACCCTTCGTTGGAGCCGACCACGAAAGCTTCAGTTCATTTGGACTTGCACCATAAGCTAAGGTCACACTCCCTGGTGCCACTGGAGCATCATCGCCAACAAATTTTTCCGTCTTGGCACGAGGTCCCTCCCCCACTTCGTTGTAGGCACAAGCACGGAACTCGTACATGCCTCGCTCGTCAACCTCCACAGAGTCGGTCACTCTCGCCCCCGCTTCTGCCTTGCCTTCCGCCTTGAGCTCACCATTGGCGTAGATGCGATAACCCAGTTCACCTGTCAGCGCATCGCCTGCGTAGGTTTTCTTTGGCATCACGAATTTCACAGCACCTTTCAGATTGTTGGTGCGATAAGTTGCCATCATGGTCGTGACGATGGCAGGTGCATCTTCCTCTGCTCCTGGTGCAGGGATGAAGAGTCCGCTGAATTCCTCGTTGTTAGGGAACTGCTTCAGCAGCGTTGTTTCTCCCGTGGCAGTATCCACTGCATAGAGCGCCGTCTCGTTGATTCCCGAATGTAGATTGGTGTAGCATGCTGCCCAATACATCACGCCTGTGCGAGGGTCGATGGCAGCACTCTGCATATAGATAGGCTTCACACCCGTGTCACCCACCTTCGTATAGTTACCATTTGTCTTGTTGAATTTCACCAAAGCACCATCGTTGCGGATACTGAAGATTTCTCCTTCGGGCGACACAGCCATCGTGAAGAAATTCTCGTTGAGTTGCTTGATGACGGTGCGGGTATTACTCTCGTAGTCCAAGGTTCCAAACACTTGATAGTTGAGGTCGTCGGTGTACATCAGCGCATACACTTTGTCGGTCGTATTGTCGTAGTCGCCATCCACAATCATCAGGTGAGTCTCCGAACCGTTCACATGCTGCTTCTGCGTCCAGTCCTCCGTGTCGTACTGATAGTAGTCGTAGCTCATGATGAGCGAGTACCATGCCGAATAGTTGATGAAATGATACCGTCCGTTGGCATACACGCCACCACCATTGGCATTGAAAACCTCGCCTTTCAGCACAGCTGTAGGAGTGGCATCGCTCGTACCATCCATCTTATAGATGCCATAGTAGTTCGAACTGGCACCACTATATATCATCAATCCATAAATCTCTGCAGGAAGCTTGTACTCTTTGGCACCAAGCTTGAAAGACGGAGCCACATTCTGTCTCTCCCCGAAAGTGAGGGGAGCAGTTTCTTTGCTGCTGGAGTGCCACCTATATTTCTCAATTCCCTGCTTGTTCGGTTGAGGAGTGATGATTCCGCTGATAGAACTGAATCTGCTTCTATCCATCCTTTCTCCCACAGGGAGGGAACGAGAAGGGTTCATTCTACCTATAACATTTTTGTGCTGCTGCATCACTTGTTGCTCCACGCGCCAAGCACCATTCTTCATTTTCTGTTGCGCTTGAATAGGCATGCCCGTCAGCATCCCCATAGCCAACAACAAAAAGCTCATGAAAAACTTTCGTCTCATAAAAAAGTGTGATTAGTCTTATTATATTAGTTAATTTAGTAGTGATTCATTTCCGTTGCAAATTTAATCAAAAAAATCCTTCTTTCGTACACTTTGACTCTTTTTTTATACCTTCGACACTTAACGCTTCACAGCGCCCTACACCCTTGGGTGTCGAAGGTGTAAAGTTTTTCTGTGTTTTCATAGATGTGTGTACGCCCGCACGCGTTCGCGAAGTGGAAAAGATGAGCTATTTGAAAGAAAGGAAACTCCCCAAAAAAGAGAGCCTCGGAAACGGTGTACGCTCCCAAGACTCTTCAGGATTATTGTTGGTCAAAATCAGACTTTTTTCATCTTAACGTCATAAGAGAAATAACCCTCAACACTTAAGGTTAACTCCATCACCTTTGTAGTAAGCTTTTTAATGGT
>Ga0310691_10008429_pt1 | contig 10575 bp, 8 predicted proteins | sample 176DNAGHGlowgp2_FD_203887 | JGI IMG/M metagenome (GOLD analysis project Ga0310691, IMG submission 203887) | Sheep rumen microbial communities from Palmerston North, Manawatu-Wanganui, New Zealand - 1766 DNA GHGlow gp2 (v2) (version 2) | ecosystem: Host-associated > Mammals > Digestive system >... | reverse complement strand
GCTATTAGGTCTGCTCACGCCTTATTTATTCGGGATTACAGCTGTAATATTATTATACAAGGGCGATCTTACCCCGTTCACCAGCCATTTCCAGCCACTCACAGAGGTGACGTTCTTCTCTTCCTACGACAGCATCCCGCTCTCCCACTATCTGACATACGGTTTTCTGGTCATTCTGACCATCACCGGCATCGTCCATTTTCTGAGGACAAGCTACAACGATAAGATCCGTACACGACAGCTCTATTATAGCATCATGTTCTTCGATATTGTCGTCCTGGTACTTCTGCCCATCTTCCCGCAGTATGATGACCTATTGTTCCGGCCAGCCATTATCCTGACAAGTCCATTGATAGGCCATTTCATTGCACTGACCAATACCAAGATTACCAATATTGCCTTTTACGTCATCCTGATCACAGCCCTGCTACTGACAGGTTTCAACCTATGGACTTCATCATTCACTTCTTAACCCAGTACGGCTATTGGGGCATGTTCCTGGCGGCTTTCCTGGCTGGCAGTTTCTTTCCCTTTTCCAGCGAAGCTGTCATCATTGCATTGATGGCCACAGGTCTCGACCCATGGGTGCTGATGATCTATGGTACGGCAGGCAATGTGTTGGGCAGCGTTCTTAACTACTGCCTAGGACGAATGGGTAAAATGGAATGGATTGAGAAATACCTCCACGTAAAGAAAGAAGACCTTGACAAAGCCCATCGTTTTATGGCAGGCCGTGGTGCCTGGATGGGATTCTTTGCCTTTCTGCCAGTTTTAGGCAGTGCCATCACCATTGCCTTGGGTCTGATGCGCTCAAACATCTTTATCACCTTCCTCGCCATCACCTTGGGCAAAATATTCCGTTATGTGATCTTAATCTATGGTGCCGGACTGTTTATGTAAGTTAATTATCATTTTTCAATTACCAATTTTCAATTATTTTTCTTACCTTTGCATCCAAATAGGAATTTAACGTTAAAAAATACATTTTTTAGATGAAACAATTTAGACTGGTGGACAATGTCCTCGGGTGGCTTGCGTTTATGATAGCTGCCTTTGTCTATTGCTCTACCATTGAGCCCACTGCGTCATTCTGGGACTGCCCGGAGTTTATCACCACTGGTTATCGCCTCGAAGTCGGCCATCCGCCTGGGGCACCGTTCTTCATGTTGACAGCCAACCTGTTCTCGCAATTTACCAGCGATCCCACGCAGGTGGCGAAGATGGTCAACATCATGAGTGCTCTCCTTTCGGCCACGTGTATTCTGTTCCTTTTCTGGAGTATCACCCATCTGGTGCGCCGGTTATTAGTGGATCGCTTTGAGGATATCACGCTGGCAAAGCTGATAGCCATTGAAGGTTCAGGACTCGTGGGAGCACTCATCTACACATTCAGCGACACGTTCTGGTTCTCTGCTGTCGAGGGTGAGGTCTATGCTTACTCCTCAGCCTTTACGGCGGTGGTATTCTGGCTCATTCTGAAATGGGAGGACCACGCCGATGAACCTCATAGCGACCGTTGGCTGGTACTGATCATGTATATGACGGGACTTTCCATCGGTGTTCACCTATTGAACCTGCTCTGTCTGCCCGCCATCGGATTGGTGTATTATTACCGCAAGTTCCCCAATGCCAACCTCAAGGGTTCTCTGATAGCTCTCGGCATCTCCGTGGTTATCCTGGCAGCCGTACTCTATGGTGTTGTTCCTGGTATCATCACCGTCGGAGGATGGTTTGAACTGTTCTTTGTCAACACGCTTGGTATGCCCTTCAATACGGGTGAGATCATCTATATCTTCCTCTTGGTGGCCTGCGTTATCTGGGCCGTTTACGAGACTCAGACACAGAAACACAGTCTGACCGTGCAGAACATCGCCTTCCTGATTGCTGTCGGTATGCTTGGCATCCCGTTCTATGGTTACGGATGGTCGGCCTTTATCATCGGCATCATCGTACTCGCTGCCTTATGGTTTGTATTGAAGTTATCAAAGGACAAGCTCCCGCTCATCACAGCCCGCGCCAAGAATACAGCCCTGCTCTGCATGCTGATGCTGATGATCGGATACTCCACGTATGCCCTCATCGTGATCCGTTCTTCTGCCAATCCACCGATGGATCAGAACTCACCTGAGGATATCTTTACCTTAGGCGATTATTTAGGTCGCGATCAGTATGGTCAGCGGCCGCTGTTCTATGGTCAGGCCTACACCTCACAGGTAGCCCTCGAGGTAGAGGGAAATATGTGCAAGCCTGTCATGTCGAAGGGTAAGCCCGTCTATCAGCGTAAGGAGAAAGCCTCTGCCGACGAGAAGGACTCATACTTTGTAGTCCGCACGAAGGATGAATACAAATATGCCCAGAACATGCTCTTCCCACGTATGTATGATGCCGGTCATGCCGGTGCCTATGAAGCGTGGATGGGTGGTGTCAGTGGTTCTGAGGTACCCTACGACCGTTGTGGTGAGCCCATGATGATCAAGGTGCCTTCACAGTTTGAGAATATCCGGTTCTTCCTCTCCTACCAGTGTAATTTCATGTACTGGCGCTACTTCATGTGGAACTTCGCCGGTCGACAGAATGATATCCAGGGTAATGGTGAACTGGAGCATGGTAACTGGATTACCGGTATTCCTTTCATCGACAATGCTCGTTTAGGCAATCAAGACCTGCTTCCCGACGATCTGAAGGAAAACAAGGGACATAATGTATTCTACTGTCTGCCCCTGATACTCGGTTTGCTTGGTCTCTTCTGGCAGGCTTGGTATACCCGTAAACGTAAGGTCACAGTCAATGGTTCGGAAAAGACCATCGACGACCCCATTGGTATCCGACAGTTTTGGGTGGTGTTCTTCTTGTTCTTCATGACTGGTCTCGCCATCGTCATCTATCTGAACCAGACACCGATGCAGCCCCGTGAGCGTGACTATGCTTATGCAGGTTCGTTCTATGCCTTCGCCATCTGGTGTGGCATGGGCGTAGCAGCCATCATCGACTGGCTCAATCGCAAGACAAAGAAAGAGAACCTTATCATAGCCACTATAGTAACTATAGCCGCTATCCTCGTCCCCATCCAGATGGCCAGCCAGACCTGGGACGATCATGATCGCTCTGACCGTTATTGCTGCCGCGACTTCGGCCAGAACTACCTCATGACCCTTCAGGAAAAAGGTAACCCGATCATCTTCACCAATGGCGATAACGACACCTTCCCCCTTTGGTACAATCAGGATACAGAAGGCGTTCGTACTGATGCCCGCGTCTGCAACCTTTCTTATTTGCAGACCGATTGGTATATCGACCAGATGGTACGTCCAGCTTACGACTCCCCGTCGCTGCCCATCACATGGAACCGACTGGAGTACTGTGCTGGTACGAACGAATATGTGCAGGTCGACCCGTCACTCAAGGAACAAGTACTCCAGCTATACCGCGAGAGTCCTGAAGAGGCTAAGAAGCAGTTTGGCGATGAGCCATTTGAGTTGAAGAACATCCTCGCCCACTGGGTACGTTCTAAGGTCAAGGATTTCCATGTCATCCCCACTGATACCGTCTTTGTCACCATCGATAAGGAGGCTGTGAAGCGTAGTGGTATGATGATGGCCGCTGACTCCATCCCCGACAAGATGGTGATCTCGCTCAAGGGTAAGAGTGCTCTCTACAAGGGTGACCTGATGATGCTCGAGATTGTTGCCAACGCCAACTGGGAGCGTCCCGTCTACGTAGCAACTACCGTTGGCCAGGAGAACTATATGAACCTCGGTGAACACTTCGTACAGGAAGGTCTTGCCAACCGCATCACACCGTTCCGTACCCACTACACCGACGAGCGCGGCAACCTCGTGCCCATGCCAGGCACCACCGACTTCGATACGGAGAAAGTCTACGACAACGTGATGAATAAGTTTAAGTTCGGTAATGTCTGTCAGGAGGGTATCTACCTCGACGAGACCGTCACCCGCATGTGTTTCACCCACCGTCGTCTGTTCTCTAACCTGGCCATGAGCCTTATCAATGAAGGCAAGACAGATCAGGCAAAGAAGGTGCTCGACAAGTGCGAGAAAGAACTGCCTGCCTACAACGTACCTCACGATTATTACAGCGGCTCACTCGATCTGGCTCGTGCATATAAGCTCACAGGACAGAATGCAAAAGCTCAGCAACTCATCGACCAGCTCTGGAAGAAGTCGCAACAATACCTGATGTGGTACTGTTCTCTAGATGGTTACCGCTTCGACGGATCACAACGCGACTGCATGATCAACATCTACGCGATGAATCAATTGGTAGACCTGCAAACCAGCATCGACGAGAAGAAGGGGGCTCAAAAAGACCAGCAACTGGAAGGTCTGATTCAGCTCTATCACTCTAAGGGCGGCAGATTCGAACAATAAGATATGTTTATTGAGCAACCCGCTATTTACCTCCGCTGGCTCTATCCCAGAGCCTATTGGAGAATGGACCGTCACGAGAAGGCCGTCTATCTGACCTTCGACGACGGCCCCATCCCGGAGGCGACGCCATTCATCCTAGATACCCTCAAGGCATTCGAGGCGAAGGCCACCTTCTTCGTGGTGGGCGATAATGTGCGCAAATACCCGGATCTCTTTAACCGTATCGTTAGTGAGGGACACCAGATTGGCAATCACACGCATAACCATATTGGCGGACTGCGACATACCATTAAGGAGTATAGCTATAATGTCGAGAAGGCCAATGCCTATATCCACAGCCATTACTTCCGTCCGCCTCATGGTTGGATGCGTCTGAGCCAGTATGCTTGGCTGAGCAGGAAATACAAGATCGTGATGTGGGACCTCGTGACCCGCGACTATTCCAAGTGGCTCACGGCTGATGATGTGGTCAATAATATAAAAAAGTACGCGCGCAACGGCTCGATTATCACCTTCCACGATTCGCTGAAAAGCATCGACAAACTCCGCACTGCCCTGCCCGAAGCCCTTCAATGGCTCAAGGACGAGGGCTATGAATTCCGGATCTTCCCCTAAAATTCAACAATATGAAGAAATTACTAACAACCTGCTTATTAGCAACCACATTTACTATGGCAACAAATGCTCAGCCCCAGCTCCGAGCCGATAACATCGACGAGGTGCTCAAGGCCATGACCCTTGAAGAGAAAGCCAAACTACTCGTTGGCGGTGCAAACAACTTCTTCGGCACAGGAGCCGTCGTTGGCGGCGAGGCCGACCTCGTAGCGGGAGCCGCAGGCACCTCCCCGGCCATCCCACGTTTGGGCATCCCTGCCACCGTACTCACCGATGGCCCTGCCGGTGTTCGCATCGACCCTACCCGCAAGGGCACCGACAAGACCTATTACGCCACCGCATTCCCCATCGGTTCCTGTCTCGCTTCTACGTGGAATACCGAACTCGTCGGAAAAGTGGGTGAGGCTATCGGCAACGAGACCAAGGAATACCGCTGCGACGTGATTCTCGGACCGGGCATGAACCTCCACCGCAATCCCCTCTGCGGCCGTAACTTCGAATATTATTCCGAAGATCCCCTGCTGACAGGTAAGATTGCAGCCGCCTATATCAATGGTGTGCAGAGTCAGGGTGCAGGCGTCTCTGCCAAGCACTTCGCCGTCAACTCCCAAGAGACCGACCGTACCTCTGTCGATGAACGTCTCTCACAGCGTGCTGCCCGTGAGCTCTACCTCCGTGGCTTTGAGATAGCCGTCCGTGAGAGCAACCCGTGGACCATCATGGCCTCATATAACAAGATCAATGGCGAATTCTCAATGGGCAACCACGACCTGCTCACCAAGATCCTGCGCGACGATTGGGGGTACAAGGGTATCGTGATGACCGACTGGATTGGCATCCGCGAAGGTCTTCCCACTACCCGCGAGGTACATGCTGGCAACGACCTCATGGAGCCCGGTCAGCCCGCCCAGATCGAAGAAATCATCAAGGGCGTGAAGGAAGGCAAGCTCGATATCAAGGATGTCGACCGCAACGTGCGCCATATGCTCGAATATATCGTCAAGACGCCCAGCTTCCACAAATATCCAGCCTCTAACACTCCCGACTTCAAGGCCCATGCTGCCATCACCCGCCAGAGTGCCTGTGAGGGTATCGTGCTCTTGAAAAACAACGGCACCCTGCCTTGGAAGGGAGACATCAAGACCGTAGCCTTATTCGGTGAGAATTCCTACGATTTCCTCTCCGGTGGTACCGGTTCTGGTTGTGTTCATCCGCCTTACGTAGTCGACATGCTCCAAGGTCTGGAAAACGCCGGCATCAAGTCGAGCGCAACCCTCACCGACATCTATCAAAAGTATATCGCCTATGCCCGCGTAAAGTTCCAGGCCGAGCGTCATCCCGCCAAGTGGTTCCAGACAGAGATGATGGGTCAGCAGAAGTATCCTGAGATCGGCATTTCACCGATTGCCATAGAAAAGGAAGTCGGCACTGCCGACGCCGCCATTATCACCATCGGTCGTCAGGCTGGTGAGGGCATTGACCGCGACATCGACACCGAGTTCAACCTCATCCCCGAGGAACTGTCGCTGATCAAGGACGTCTGCAACGCCTTCCATCAGGCCGGCAAGCCTGTCATCGTCATCATCAACTCAGGCTCTGTCATCGAGACCGCCTCTTGGAGCGGTTACCCCGATGCCATCCTCTGCGCCTGGCAGCCGGGCATGGAGGGTGGCAATTCCGTGGCCGACCTGCTCACCGGCAAAGTCAATCCCTCTGGCAAGCTCACTATGACATGGCCACTCGCCGCCACCGACCATCCCTCCACCAAGGGCTATCCGGGCACGATGGACTTCTATACCTACGAAGTGACGAGAGGCTACACGGGCCAGGTGCAGGGCTACGACTACACCAACCACGACGAAGACATTTACGTGGGCTACCGTTTCTTCGACACCTTCCAGCGTAACGTCGCCTATCCCTTCGGCTTCGGCCTGAGCTACACTACGTTCGAATACTCCAAGCCCAAGTGTTATCAATACATACATAGAAATGATGGCGTGGTTATCCAAATTACCATCAAGAACACCGGTTCCGTGGCTGGTAAGGAAGTAGCACAAGTCTACGTTCAGGCTCCGAAAGGCCGCTTAGAGAAGCCCGCTCAGGAGCTGAAGGCCTTCGCCAAGACCCGTGAACTGCAGCCCGGCGAGAGTCAGATTCTCACGATGACGATCCCCGTACGCGACCTCGCCTCCTTCGACGAGGCCAATTCTCAGTGGATCACCGAGGCTGGTACCTACACCTTCCGCATCGGCGCTTCCAGCCGCGACATCCGAGCTACAGTCTCACTCGCGCTGAAGGAATACACCGAGAAAACCTCCAATGCCTTGGCACCTCAGCAGAAACTAAGACTTCTCACCCAATAGAACACAATAGACACAAGAATCCCCACTCAGTTTTTTGAGTGGGGATTCTTGTGTCTATTGTAATGGCGTTAATGGATAAACGATATTCACAATAAAGATGTTGGCGGCGAGGATGATGAGATTCATCAGCAAGCCTATGCGCATGAAATCACTGAAACGGTAGCCGCCGGGACCATAGACCAGCATGTGTGTAGGCGAGCCGATGGGCGTGGCGAAACTGCTGCTGACACTGACCATCAGGGCAACGAGGAAGGGGAACGGATCGTAGCCCAGCTTCTCAGCGGCCTGGTACATAATGGGGAAGAACATGGCTCCAGCCGCTGTGTTCGAGATGAACTCGGTGATGAAGGTGCCGACAAAACAGATGGCCGTCATGACAATGAGCGGATTAGTGCCGCATACGTCGAGAATGCCTAAGGCCATACGCTCGGCAATGCCCGTTTTCTGGATGGCAAGCCCGAGGACAGCGCTACCAGCGAAGACCATGAGGATTTCCCAATTGATAGCGTGCATGGCCTGTTCAACGTTGCAGCAACGGCAGATAAGCATGGCGGCGGCAGCGAGGAAGGCACATTGCAGCAACGGCATAACGCCGAAGGCTGAGAGTGCCACCATGGCAATCATAATAGTAGTGGAGATGAGCGTACCGCGCCCAATATTGGGCACATCGTCGGAGTCGAAGAAACAGATCGTTTTTTTCAGGCCAGAACTGTCTACATTGATATGCTTCTGACATACTAACAGCAGCGTGTCGCCAGCCTGCAACACCACCTGTCGTGGAGCCTCCTTGATACGTTCGCCGCGTCGGGCGACAGCCGCCAACATCAGGTTATTGTCCTTCTCAAACGTACTGCCACCAATCGTCTTGCCTATCAGGCTGCTGCCGAAGTCGACATAGGCCGTACGTAACTGGCGGCTCGAGTCAATCTCACTCATCGAGAACACATGGTGGTCGGCACTAACCAGCTGATGGCTCTTGGCCATGTCAAGCAACTCGTCGATCTGTCCGGCATACACCAGATGGTCACCGCCCATGATGGGTTCGTCCTCCGTGACGGGCATCGGGACATCGTCGTAATGATACATCTCTATCAGACTTCCACCCTTGACATGGAAGAGACCGGCATCGCGCAGTGTTTCGCCGATATGTGGATTGTCCGACGGTACACGCAGCTCCACGGTGTACTCCCCCGTCGACTCGAACGCTCTTTCAGGCGCCTTGCGATCGGGCAGCAGACGGCGCATGGCAATGACCGACAGCACACCAACGGCCAGACAGAACAGACCGGGGATGGTGGTGGTCAGGATGTTCATGGCCTCGCCTGTCTTCTCCTCGTAGAGTCCGCTGATGATGAGGTTCGGTGGTGTACCGATAAGGGTACAGACACCACCCATGCCCGAAGCATAACTCAATGGTATAAGCAGTTTGGAGGGTGAGACACCCAGCTTCTTCGACCACATCTTGACGATATTGACGAAGAGCGTAACGACGGTGGTGTTGCTGAGGAACGAGCTGAGCACAGCCACCGGTAGCATCAGACGCGTCACTGCCTTCGAGTAACTGTTGGGGGTGCCAAGCAAATGCTTTACAATCCATTGCAGAACACCGGTATGTGTCAGTCCTGCAACGACCACGAACAGCACACCAACAGTAATGACCGACGTACCACTAAAACCGGAGAAGGCCTCCTTGGCATCAAGGACACCCGTGACAAAGAGTACACCAATAGCACTGAGAAACACCAAATCGGAACGTATCTTGGTGAACAGCATCACGCTGAACATACCCAATACCGTGACAATGGTGATCCAGGCGTCCAAACCAAAACCTAAGAACATAAATGTTTCCATAAACTATTCTAATATTAAGGATTCTGTACCGCTATAGTTGATGCGGAGGGCAAAGGAGCGCTGGAGGGCTTCCTTCACATCGGCGATGACGCCCATGGGCGTGTGTTTATCGGCTTTCAGACTAACGGTCAGGCGCTCGGCATTTTCCTCAGAGAGTTTCTTGCGCTCGGCTTCAATCAAGCCAGCGAGATGATCAAGGTCGGTGACCTGACTATTGACCTGAATCTGCGATGCACTCACATAGACATTGATGACAGCCGACTTCTGCTGCAGCTTCTGCACCTCGGTACCGGCAGGCACTTCGTAGCGCACCTTCACATCATCGTGACGCATGTGGGTGACAATCATAAAGAAAAACAGGACGGTGAAGATGAGATCAGGCATCGATGCCAGATTCAGTCCCGGCATCTCATGCGACGAGCGACGGAAAAGGGACTGCATATGTCTCATGAGGCACCTCCTGTCGATGGCTTCGACTCGCTAATACGTTGGGGATAATACAGATTGACCTCGTCACGCTGTTCCTCTACCAGTTCATCATAGCCTTTGCCATAACGCTCACGGGCATATTTCTCACGCAGTTGGTTATAGGCCGCCACAATGGCGTTCTGCATACGGAAATAAGCCTCGTAGGTGGTGGCACGGTCTGTACGGATGCTGATGACATGGTCTGTGCGATCGGCCACTACAAACTCCATGATCTGCTCCTTCAACTGCTGAGTGGTAAGCAAGGTTCCATCAACAGCAAGTTGGTCACTGGCATCGAGAGTGACTTGTAAGACATGGTCTTTGCGTATATCCTGAGGGGGCTGCTGCTCCTGAGGGGGTGGCGGCAACTGGCGCAAAAGACCCTTGTCCGTGTCCATCGACGACGTCACGAGGAAGAAGATCAGCAACATAAACGAGATGTCGGCTGTGGAACTGGTGTTTAGTTCCGGAATCTGCTCAAAACGACGCCTGCGAAACATCCAATAATCAGTATGAGGGAAGTATAGATAAACATGTCGGTGGCCTTCAACCAGAACGTGTCGGTAAAGAGTTTACCATTGGTCTTGACAGGCTCGGAGGAGCCCAGTACGAAGGTCAGCACAAGACAGAGCAGGAAAGCCACGCCAACAATCCATGCCAGACGGGTACGAGGCACACCGTTGACCACCTCATCATCCTTCGTCCTCAGACGTAAGGTTCTCATCACCGACACGATAGTCACAACCACTGCCACAACGACAGCGATATACATCAGCCAGAGCATGATGTCGGCGACTAAGGGTGAGACGAACGGCATAATTATTGATGGGTTTCCTTCCAGACAGCCATCAGGTCGAGCAGGCGGATGGCCGACTCTTCCATCTGAGCCG
>Ga0310691_10008425_pt1 | contig 10577 bp, 8 predicted proteins | sample 176DNAGHGlowgp2_FD_203887 | JGI IMG/M metagenome (GOLD analysis project Ga0310691, IMG submission 203887) | Sheep rumen microbial communities from Palmerston North, Manawatu-Wanganui, New Zealand - 1766 DNA GHGlow gp2 (v2) (version 2) | ecosystem: Host-associated > Mammals > Digestive system >... | reverse complement strand
CGTTGTTAATGGCAACATTAAACCGTGGCGCAACGAGAAAGGAATTCTTTTCATCGGCTTGATGGATTTTCTACTGGACAAGACAAGCCTTGAGTACTGAATTGATGGCCTGAAGCCAGCCGTAGAACATGACCGTCAGAAAGCCGCCAGTGGCATAGCAGAATTGGCAGGTGAATCTGTCGGCAGCATAGGCAGGTTCCAATGGGACATCGCTGTTACCCGCATTGGCTAGTTGGCATCAGAGATGATAGTCCCAACCCAAGGTCAGGCTATTGGTGGCAGCAACGGACGCTCGGCGACGAAAGGAGACGCTTGCCAGAAACAAACTGGTGCGTTGATACCGTTCTTTCTGAACTACTGAGAGGTGTCGTCAAGACTGTCCTGAATTGAAATCGGTGCAAATATAGTGAATATTTTCCGAAAATCGGCTTACGATGAGCAAAAAAATGAATAAATCAGCAAGATTATGAGCCGATTTATTCGTTATCTGAAATTTTTTCGTAACTTTGCTGCTGCTAACTCACGCCGTGCCGGCTTCACGATGTTGTCGGAGCGGCTATAGGGAGGGAGCACTACATTATGGAAATGCGTCGCTAACGCTTTGTTTTTGGCTATTCGGAACTACCACAATCGAATTGGTTGTCAAGAACATGGCAGAGGTTGGTGCTGCGGGTAGGTATATACACCGTTCCCGTTGGTGTGCCGATGGCTAACCAAGCCATCATGCACACCTTTAGGGGCGTACTATATATACCAATGGTGTGGGTATCGCTCTGTCTGTTTACAACCAAGGCTGTGGTAGGCCGCGAATAGCAAACAGGCAGAAGCCAGATGCCCCGCTTTTCTTTCTGTAGTCAACGGAATGGTTATTTAATATGTCCGATTAGGGGTGTTTGGCGGACTCTTAAATATGAATAATACTGCATATTCAGGAAGAATCCAACATCGCGCCAAAAAGGATAGAGAATCTAATTTTGAGCTATTGAGGATAATAGCAATGCTGTTGGTTCTTGTTGTCCATGCTTCATTTAAAGCCTTGGATACTCCCTCTGTGAGCGATGTTATTAACAACCCTTTGTCTTCGTTTTTACGTTTTCAGAGCGAGTCTGTTTCTATCATTTGCGTTAACGCATTTATCCTCATTACTGGCTGGTTCGGTATTAACCCACGAGCATTACATCTCTGTGCTTTCTACTTTCAAGTTGTATTTATTGGAATAAGCATCTATCTTTGTCTTTTTCTTCTTGGCAAGGTTGAACCCTGGGGAATGTCAGAGTGGATAAGGCTCTTGCTGTGTCGCAGAGGCCTCTGGTTTGTCGGCGCATATATAGTTCTTTATATTATTTCACCTATACTAAATTCCTTTGTATTAAATACAAACAGAAAAACATTCAGAACCGTCCTTGTTGCATTCTTTATTATTCAAACCATATATGGATTTTCCAGTAGATGGACATTCTTTTGTTCCGGATATTCTCCGTTGTCTTTTGCAGGTCTTTATCTTTTGTCGAGGTATATTAGAATTTACAGTTGCAAATGCTTTTCTTTTAATAAGTGGTGTGACATATCCATATTCTTATGCTCAACGTTATTCACTTCACTTGCATCAATGATTTTGGTAGGTCATGCTGGACAGGACGCCTGGCTCTTGTATGAGTATTTGTCTCCAACAGTCATTGTAGGTTCCGTATATTTCTTCGTGTTTTTTTCAAAAATCTCATTCCATAGTAGTTTTATCAATTGGATTGCAGGTTCAGCATTTGCTGTTTATTTGTTTCACTGTGACCCGTTGATATTTAACGAGTATTATCTTGCAACCATCAGAACCTACTATATAAATAACTCATCTTTGCTCTTTATTTTTCATACAGGCATCTTGATTATAACGATGTTTGGCTTGTCTATAATCATTGATAGAATCAGACAATACACGTGGCAGAGACTCTTGCTCAAATACCGCCAAATCCATGTCGAAAAATGAAATATTAGTTTTGTTTTATTGCCTTTCATCGCCTCAGATGGTGCGGTTTGCTTGGCTAAAAATAGTTAATTTGAGCGTAAGTTGCTGATAATCAGTAGAAGGCCAAGTTTTCAACAAAGAAACCACCTATCATAAAAAAAAACCAGGACATGCCACAACCATACCAATAACACATGTAAAGGTAATAACTTCCACGTTGGATAATCAAAACCGACATGGCCTAAAACTACAGCAGAAATCGCTATGCCTTTAGCAATATCAACCCAATCCTCTCTATTATCCTTATTCATCTTTATTATGAATTTGGACTTGACTTCTTTTTCCCAATCAAAATAGGGAAATATAACTCGGATATGCGTATCAATACATAAAAACTAAAAAGAATCAAAAAAGAAAAAAGTAAATCCTCAAGCCAATTCCGATTTAGAAGTTCGGTTAAACGGCGAACAATAACAATATGGAGACCTATTATCAAAATCGATCCCTTTGATAGAGTTTGTACTATTGCACGATTGGGGAGCCTACTTAACCACAAGGATATAATATATAACATACAAGCACCCGCCATACCTCCTAAAATATATAAAGCATAATTATTTCCAAATCCATTTAGATACATCCACACATATCCATTAATATTGCCACAAAGAATAACTAAAGCTACTGATAATACAAATAAAGGTATTTCAACCATGTAATTATGCATATTATTAAAAAATGATGTTATAGGCTTAAGAAATACACCTATTAAGAAGAATGGCATACAAAGTAATACATTTATATTTGCATTACTTGCCTCGAAGCCAATAACATGAAGACAAATTGCACCACCAGAAAGTAACACAAAGAGTATTGCATAAACCCATTTCTTTTCAGGTAGCAATTGCATAATTAGTCTCATTACAATAAGAGAATAAAAGTACCAACATGGTCCCATACACCATCTATGGCCTAACAAAAGCCACTTAAAAAACCATGGCCAAGAAATATCATATTGTTGTCCCAATGCCAAACATCTTAAATAAGCTTCCAAATGCATCAAAGTACTCAAAATAACAGTAGGGACAAATAATTGCCAAAAACATTTTGTAATGCAGGTTTTCCAATCTGGTGACTTCTTATATAAGAAACCTGAAATAACACAAAAAACCTGCACACTAAATACATATAAATACAAATGACCTGAAGAAAAGAAATGTCCCCATATTATAGAAAGGATTGCCCAGACTTTCATCCAATCCAACCATACCATCCGAGTAACTACTTGACAATTTTGTTTCATATTATTATTTTTTCTTTTGCAAAACTAATAAAAAAATGCTAAACAACCAAATTATTGCATTAAAATTTGGCAAATCCAATGATAGTTACTATATTTGCAAATAAAAAGAGGTATGATATTATATCCAATTAGTATAAAAGATATTTCTACTTTTCGCTCAGAACTCATGGGATGGTCTATCTTATGGATTATGATGTTGCATTTTACATTCAATCAAATTAAACCATTAGGGTTTATTGCTCAATATGGGTTTGCCGGTGTTGACATCTTTTTATTTGTGTCAGGATTTGGATTGTTCTATTCACTCAACAAAGACCACAATTTAGTAAGTTTTTATAGGAAAAGGCTTTTAAGAATCTTTCCCACATACTATATTATTGGGGGGATTACCAATTTGCTACTCACCCATGATGACATTATGACTTTTATATTTCGCTATTCTACTATTGGCTTTTGGATTGGTAGAGAATATGCTGATTGGTTCATACCTTCTATTATCCTACTTTACTTTCTAGCTCCATTCATAAAGAAACTCATCGATAAAAAAAGGTATATATTAATCAGCATTATGATTGTATGTATATATATAATATCATTTTATTATGCAGACAAAGAGCACATTATTGACAGATCTCACTTTTTCTTGTTATATAGAATACCTGAATTTGTCTTTGGAATGATTTGTGCATGTTGGTTAAAAAACAAAAAGCCAAGCGTATTCTTTTTATATTTCATGCTCTTGGGAATTCCGTTCTTCATCTACTTTTTTCCTTTGCATCATCAGTTCTATAATTTTAAATACTACTCATTAGCATTTCTTCTTCCTTTCTTTGTGACAATATTTATTATATTATCAAAACACACAAAATGTATTTCTCCTATTTTAATGAAGATGGGAGTAGCAAGTTTAGAGATATATCTGATACAAGGTATCTTTTTTGTGCTTGTCATCAATGGCAAGACATCTATATATCCTGAATGGCATGACACACTTTCTTTCCTTATGATTATTACAAGTATACTCTTCGGTATTATAGTGCATTGGTTGATTGAGAAATGTGTATTTATACTAAAAATTTAGATCATTTTGAATTACATCAACAATACATGAATCTAGTTTAATATAACCATGATGATTGAGATGTTTCTGATCTTCTAAGAAAAGATGCTTATTCACATCAAATCCTTCTCCATTCCAACCTCTCATTGGAACCATTATCACAGAATCAATCATATTATTATCCTTCAGCATTGAATGAAGAGCTTCTCTATATTCTGAAAAATGATACATTCCACAATTAGTCATTAATGATTTAACATAATCTCCAACCAAGTCTTTTAATGGTTTCTCATCATATATAGTCCAAAAATTTATATCTGGAATTTCTATTAAGACCGGACGAATCTTATTAATCAATAGGAAATCAATAATATGTCTCATATAATAAACAAATTGTTTCACACCTAAATTAGATGCAGCATCATTAATCCCAGCAAAAACAACACAATAATCAGCTCCAGAAATAAACAACGGTTTAGTTCCGCAACTATCCTCCTGAAACATCAAATGATAAATACCATGACACTTTTCACCATCTTTTCCATTTGTTTTTAAAATCACTGGTCTATTAATTTTCTCTGACAACTTTGTCTGAAACAAGTTATTAATAGAATCTGTTCGCATTCCTACCCAACTATCACCAATCATAATAACCCGCACTGTATCATCTTGAAGATATGTTATATTATAACTTTTCTGGGGGGCTTCAAGAGTCCACAACGGTTTCCATCGATTATAAAAAAATAGACCTGCTATTATCACTATAATCAAAAACACTAGTATAATATCAAATATCTTTTTCACTTTTTGTGCAAATATACAATAATTATTTAAAAAAACGACAAAAATAACTTTTTTTTTGCATATTCAACAAAATATTATTATCTTTGCAAGAAAAATGCGAATCATTTGTGATGCTCCAGGACAAACATGTAACAGGCTATGGACTTATGTAGCTTCAGTAGCACGTTGTATAGCCGAAAAGAAAAAGATGACCATTCTCTTTTTCGATTGGACTATTGAGGATTATCCAAACTTACTCCATTGTTCTTTTATTTTTTTTCCATTATATAACAAATGGTATTTAGAACATGGTAATGGATGGAACAACTATAAAGGTCTAACGTGGAAGGTAACCCACAACAAAAAATGGGATGTGTTTTTTAGACTCTTTAGATGCAAAAAAGGATGGAACACAATGAACGATACCCGTTATTTGAGAAAGACAAAGAAGGAATTACAACATATTTTTTGCCCAAAGAAAGAGATAACAGATAAGGGCACAAGCAAGATGTTAGAAATACGCAAAAATATAGACCTTGTTATTGGTGTTCATGTTCGTCATGGAGATTACAAGTCATTTTATAATGGCTGCTTTTTTTACACATTAGACGAATATCACCTTTTGATGCTAAAGATAAAATCTTTATATAAAGATAAAAAGATTGCCTTTTTTATTAGTAGTAATGAATCTTTCGACATAAATATCTTCACTGATTGCAATTGTTTTCGCTTTGAAAAAGAACCCTCAGGAGATATTTTAGATTTATACACCCTTTCTCTATGCGACAGAATAATAGGCCCTTGGAGTACTTATAGCAGATGGGCATCATTCATAGGGGAGGTTCCACTCTGTTTTATAAAAAATAAAGATCAAGATATCCTTGATGAGAGTTTTTCTATAGTTTCTGATTTCTATCATTTTCAAAATGGTGAAAGCACTGAGTCATTTTGGCAAGAGATAATTAACAAGCCAGAAAATTCTATTTAACAAATATATATAGCTGTTAAAAGAAAATTTCATTTACATTAGGAAAGTAGGCAATAACGTTTTTCAAATTGTATTTGTTTATGAAGAAAATCTATTCATTTGACATTTTCGACACATGTTTAGTCAGAACATGTGGTGAACCAGCTAATGTATTCACCTTATTAGCAAGAAAAATATTAGGAGAGCAGGCTGAGATTTCTTCCATAAGAGACTTTTCACGAATTAGAAAAGATGGTGAAGAAAACGCAAGAAAAGCAATCATTAATGCTGATAAAGAGGAAGTGACCCTTGAAGATATATATTGTTTTTGTGATTTTAGCTTATACACCGAAGTTGACAACAAAACTATCCTGCAAACTGAACTCGACATTGAGAATGATGTTCTTTTACCCATATATAAGACAAAAGAACATATAAATAAATTACATAAGGAAGGTTATGCGATCATATATATATCTGACATGTACCTACCTAAATCATTTATTATTAGTATACTCAAGAAATATGACTTCTATGTTAATGACCAAATAGTATATGTCAGTAGTGATATTTGTAAGACAAAACAATCGGGGCATTTATTTGACCATATTCAAAAGAAACTTGGGGTGAGTTATAAAAATTGGATTCACGAAGGTGATAATAAGTCTAGTGATTTCTCAATACCGAGGAATAAAGGAATAAAATCTCTTTTGAGGAAGCATCCATATAATTATTACGAAAAGATGGCGATGAACAGATTGTTCATAGATGCACATGAAGATATTAACTTTATTTATTCTCTCAGTCGAGCTCTAAGACTTTCGATGGACTATTCACCACAAAATGAGTTCGCAACAAATTTTGTGGCCCCAATAATGGTTCCATATGTTTACTATGTTCTTGAAGATGCACGCAAAAGAGGTATAAGACAACTATTCTTTATTGCTAGAGATGGTTACATTCTATACCTTATTGCACAAGTTTTCGCTCCACTATTTCCTGGAATTGGTCTTCATTATCTTTATGCTTCACGCAAATCCCTATATTTACCTGGTTTAGAAGAATTGAACTATAGAAGCATCAAAGACATTGTACCATTAGACAAAGGAATAAAAGGTATTCTCTATGCCTTAAACATTCAAGATTTTGATTATTCGCATTTAGACTTTAAAGGCTTAGATAACGAGAATATTCTTGCTAAGTGTTGTGAAGATCCACTTTTCATAGATGCTGTGAAGAAAGCACATCAAGAGCAAGAAGACCTCTGTTCAAGATACTTGAGGCAAGAAGGCCTATCTTTGCATAAATGTGCAATAGTTGACATGCTTGGTAGTAGGAAGTGTCAAAGATATATGAATAATATATTAAGAAGGAATGGGCTACAAGAAGTATTTGCATACTATTTTGAAGTTACATGGAATCGCATATATAGCGAAGACAACTACGACGCTCTCAATTTTCAAGAAATATTTATACATTTCCCATTATATCACCATGTTTTTCAGCCATTATTAGAACAGTATTTTGTTATTACTGATCAAGAAAGAACAGTAGGTTACAAAGAAGAACAAGGAATCATCATACCAATCAAAGAAAAAGACCCTATTAAGCATTCTTATAAACAAAAAATCTTTGAAACTAACAAATCTGTGTGCACAACATTTGCGAAATACCTTAAAAACAATCCGATAAACAAGCCTATTAGCTGCATAAGAGTTACTCAATATTGCTTTGGAGTTTTTTGTCACAATCCCCAGAAAGATTTACTTGAAACATTCAATAACTTTTTCTGTACAGACGGGAATGAAAAATACACACTATTACAAAAGCAATCACTTTTTCAGACTATTATACATCGCAAATCATATTTCAGATGGCTAGAGGGGAACATCGTATACAATAGCGGATGTATGTATAGAATAATTAAATCTTTATTATCTCTACACCTAAAAAAGAAAAAATGGATCATATATTGAGATCAAACTGAAAACACCAATTATCAAGGGGGAAAGACTTTCCATTTACATAAACTTCCATGGTTTTTCCCTGCGAATCCCTCAAGTTTCCCCTTGGCCCATGTTCTCTTCCTGTTTTGTATTTCTCTCCATTGATTGCATAACGGACTTTACAACCAGCAGGAGATTCCGTGCACTTAATAAGCACACAATTACCTTTTATCTCAACCGAAGATACAATATCGGTATTGTTTTTCTTAATGACGTTAAAGCCATAATTGTCAATTTTATTAACCAATACAGTATCAAAGCATAATGGAGGAGAAGGAACATTGAACTCAATTCGAACATCATGACCTATTATAGACATATTTATTGGCATAAGCCCGATCCTTCGTTCAGAATGATGAATTATTCCTAAAGCAGAAAGAGCGGCTAACGAGCCTAAACGTTTTTGCCCCTCAGCATCTATATGAATAACTTCATTTACAAATGTATATGGATAAACAGGTCCACTTGCCCATAGAAGTGTATCATCCCTAAGCATTTCCATTTGAGATGTCGGAGTTATAGGTTCTATTGCATCAAAATGATTAGTTTGATAAAGACTACCTTTTGATACCGCATTCGTTTGATAAATTATTATTCGTATATCATCTTGTTGATGAGTTACTTTTTTGACATCTGTATTTAGATTATTATACATTTCTTTAAAGAGTTCTTTATAATCTGTATCAGGGTAATCCACTATATCAGACTCTCCTTGCATCCAACATATTGCAGGAACATAGAACTCCCATCCACGTTTTCTTGCTTCCTTACATGCGTGAGCAATTTCCTGAATGAACTTACTATATGGTCGTTCCGGTTTCATAAGATACGCAATAGTATTTAAGCCATGACCTCCAGGGAAAATACATATAAGAGTATCCTTACCTATACGAGGGGCCATATACTCTGCCATCCCATAAACGGATAATTCAAATGCCTTTTTATCATAATGAAGCAGTTTCTTAATTAATTGTTTAAACCTACTACTATGATCATAATAGCCAAAAACATAGTCCAGATTTTCTGTTACTATTTTACCATCATATTTGATTCGTAATGAATCAAAATCAGTAATTCGTATAGCTTCCTCTCCTAATGCAAGACTTTGACCATATACAGGTATACATAGAACCACTTTATGACCATAATCATTGTTACTAAGGGCTTTATATACAAAAAATATAATCCCAAACAGACATATGAATATCAACAAGTATTTACGTTTCATAAAAGACAAATTTGCACATAATCTCTACAAAAGTACTACTTTATTTTATAAAAACAAATAAACCTTTCCATGTTTTATGTTAAATTATTCAAATTTATCCTCTATTCAAGGTCAATCTATAGATAATAATATTAAATTTGCATTACAAATGAAAAAGAATTGCCTAGTCAACTGATTTTAAATCATATGAAAATTGCGGTTCTAACATCTGGTATCCTTCCCGTTCCTGCTGTGCAAGGAGGAGCGGTAGAGAATCTTATCGACTTTTATCTGGAATACAATGATCAACATAGAATGCATGATATTACTATTTATAGTATCTGGCATCATAAGGTAAAGAATCATCCGGCTTTGAAGGCAGAGGTTAACCACTATAAATATATTAAGATAGGAGGCTGGTGGGCAAAAATCAAAAAGAGTGTATACCTCAAAAGGTATGGAGAAGGATATCATCACCATAGCATTGATTATTATCTATACGAAGCTATCAAGGATATCCGTCGTCAACAATTTGATATCATCATTATGGAGAATCGACCTGGCTATGCGCTGAAGCTTAAAGATATTTCCGATGCGAAATTAGTGTACCATCTTCATAATGAAAAACTGGATAAACAAACTGCTAACAATCAAGAGATCTATGATGCAGCAACCCTAATCCTGACTGTATCTGACCATATTAAAAGGTGTGTTCAAACAATCACCCCCAATGATAGCAAAACCAAGACCGTCTATAATGGAATCGACCTTTCAGCTTTTAGCAACATAAACAAGAAAACACGTTCTACGGTAGGATTCAAAGATGACGATTTTATTCTTGTTTTCAGTGGAAGGATGAATCGAGACAAAGGTCTCATGGAACTTGTAGAAGCGATGCAACGTTTGAAAGAATATGACCATATCAAACTTATGATTATTGGCAGTACATTCTTTGCCAATGCAACAAATGATGATGCATTTACGACAGAGCTAAAAGCTAAAGCAGGATCACTGAAAGGACGTATCACCTTTACAGGTTTTATTCCCTACTCAAAAATGCCAGAATACCTGCGAATAGCAGATGTCGCCGTTATCCCATCCATATGGAATGATCCCTTCCCCACAACTGTTCTAGAAGCACAAGCCATGGGACTGCCTATTATCACAACTCGTCGTGGAGGAATTCCAGAAGAAGTAACCGAAGAGAATGCCATCATGTTGGAAACTAATGAGCATTTTGTCAACAATCTAGCTGCAGCTATTCTTGAACTCTATCAACATCCTGAAAAGC
>Ga0310691_10008424_pt1 | contig 10581 bp, 13 predicted proteins | sample 176DNAGHGlowgp2_FD_203887 | JGI IMG/M metagenome (GOLD analysis project Ga0310691, IMG submission 203887) | Sheep rumen microbial communities from Palmerston North, Manawatu-Wanganui, New Zealand - 1766 DNA GHGlow gp2 (v2) (version 2) | ecosystem: Host-associated > Mammals > Digestive system >... | reverse complement strand
TCATATAAGTTCCTCTCCTTATAATTCCACAGTTCCTATCCTGTGTTTTATTTGTGAAAGAGGAGAATATCTTCTCCCCTTTTCACTATAAATATTATATCATAAAATTTTAAAAAAGTCAAGTATTAAGGTACTTCTTTCCATCCAGCGGGATAAGCCGCGGGAGACCATATATTATTATCAATTACAGATTCATATACCTTTCCTTCAAAGCTAACCTTATCGCCCGTCATATAAGCATTAGTAGAATCTGGTTGCTCCCATTCAGGAATAACATGCTCATCTGGAATTAATACTTTTACCCATAAGCTGGTCGCGGCCACTGGGGTCCACGCCTCTTGTGGTATATGAGCTTGTAAGCATTTATATAAAATATTTTCATATCTTACGCGGTCTCCAACTTTATAGCCATCTTCTTTATCTGGTGTCCAATTTGGAAATAGATTGGTGGCTTCAAGGGCATCTGCGTCATCTAATGAGATGGCGGCTTTTTCTATATAAGTGCGCAATTTATGCGCCAATTCTAATAAAGTCATATATTATTCCACCCCCAATAGGATTTTTGCCGCGGTAAGTTCTTCTTCAAGGCGTTGAGATTGTTGAGAAAGTAGAGTGATATATTCATCTTTAGAATATTCAATATAATCATATTCATAGCCACTTTCTTCTTTACCTTCTAGTGCCGCGGTGTAGGGCTAAATATTAGAAGCAATAAAAACTTTATCTTCTTTTATTTCAATTTCTTGGGGTTGATTGGAACTTTGCACTTTTCCATAATTTTTCATTTTAATCAACCTCCCATTGTATTGCGCCAGAGATTATAATTTGCATCATGGATACTATTTTTTGTAGGAACGAACATCAAGCGCGCACCGAAAGTCGCGGCGGAATAGTTCATATCGCGGTCGCAAGCATAGAAAAACATACCATTGCGGGTAGCAAATAGCCAATCGCCGCCAAAAGACATGGAGCATACATTATTTAGATTAGATACTATCCAAACATAGTCGCCAATTGGAGTCGCGCTATTGGCATTTGATGCTTCCGCGGGAATAAATACCCAATCGTATTTCTCATCGCCATAACCCATGCCAGAAATCCAATCGCTTGTATTTGGTAGGCAAACGCCAATACTTTCATAATCCTCTGTAATTGTAGAAGAATAGTTATAGTTTTTACAAATGTATGGAACACCACCATTTAAAGTGCCATCACCAAATACATTAATGCCGCCAATTAATTTCCAAATATTTCCATATGGATTTTCTTCGCCGCGATAAGAAATAGAACGCTTACCTGCTTCGCTATAATTATTCGTAGTACCATTGATAAGATTGCTACTACGTGTTGCCGCGCCAGAACTGTTACCTAATGCCGCGGTAGAACCGGTAATGCAAGCGCGATTATAGGCATAAGAATTTTCTAGATTACTTACGCCACTTTCAAGCGCGGTTTGAATATTAAATGTACCATATTCTAGTAAAGAAAGCATTTGGTCTATACTGCACGCCTTCATATCTATAATATGCCATCCTTCACCGCGATTGCGCGCAAGTTTTTCCGCATTTTCAATTGTTAGATTGTTATATTCACCACTCATTGGCTTTGCGCCCGCGATAGAAGATAACTTATCTGCCGCAAAATCAATACCCGCGGCATCGGTTTTGTTATAATCCGCGGCGGAAACATCATAAGCGCATCCTTCATACGCGGATAAAAGAATATATTCTAATTCATTACCATCCTTATCTATAAATGCAGGATGAAGTTTAAATCCTGATTGCTTTGTAGCAGAAAGAATTATGGATTCCTTACGAATAATTTTTCCAACCTTACTATTTACTGTAGTTAGTGGTACGCGCTGATAGTAGAATTTTGGCTGATAAACCATAACTTGTCCATTACTGCCGTCTTCTTTATACGCGGTGTCGCCATAGAAAGCGGTGTCGCCATAGAAAGCGGTTATCACGCCATCATCATTTACATTACAACGTTTGCGCCCACCATACATTACATAGTCATCAAATACCGTTATAGCGGTTGATTCTTGTGTGCGGCCAACGCTCTTGTTTTCATAGTCAATAGCACTACCAACCGCATCCTTTGCTTGATAAACACCAGTACGAATTAGTGCTTCAATAATAGATTGCTCTGTGGTATCACTTGCAGTGATGTTGCCATCTTCACCGACAATGACTACTTGACCGGCATTATCTCCGCCAAGATTACTGGTGCCGCTACCGCCACCACCAGAAGTTCTTATTTTAGCTTCCAACGCGGTTTTTACATCAGTAACATAATTTGTAATTGCCTTTTGTGTCATAGAACCATCTTCATTGGCGCCAGAAACAGTATAATTCTTTTCTACCACGTAGGTATCGGTGTTTCCATTTTTCGTTACATTCGCTTGCTTAATTTTCGCCGCGGATGTATTGTTATCCGTAAATGTAATTGTGCCGCCAGCATTTTGAATTTGACCTTCAAGCGCGGAAGCACGTAATTGTAAATCCGCAACATCCGCTGCTGTGGTGCCCATAGCCTCTTCTACGCGGTTATCAACTAATGTTGCTGCCGCGGCTTCAAGATCAGCCTTCATTTCATCAAAATCTGCGGCTGCCGCGGTTGCCTTTGCGGCGGCTTCATTCGCAGTTGTATTTGCGGCTTGTGTATCAGCCTCAATTGCCTCTAATTGGTCTACAATATTATTGGCGTCCGTCATTGCTTGCTGGGCTTGACGCGTAAGGGTCGCGGTTTCACCAGTAAAGGATTTTGCGCGCGCGAGAATAATATCAACTATATCCATATTGATTCCCCCTTACACTTGAATCCAAGTTTTATCAGATTTGGCTAGATAAAAATTTAATGCCCCGCCCGCGGATTCATCAGCAAGAACCACGCATACGGAGCCGAGATTAATTTCACTTGGGTCTATATCTGCCATATCGGCTTTGGTATCACAGAAATGTTCGTAGGTTATAACATTATCTATATTACCACGCTTCGTCATTTTATGAGCCATAAAAATCACCTCTTAAAAAGAGGAGAAGGATTATTCTCCTTCTCCTTCTGGTTCAGTATTTTCTGGTTCTGATGTATTTTCTGGTAGAGCAACTTGTGCCATACTTACATTTGTATTTTGTCCGCCACTATAAATATTAGTGGTATAACTTAATACAAAAATATTTGATGTGCTAAAAGTTAGATTAGTTATTACTTCTCCACTTTCTTCCATAACCCTAACTTTTGTAATTGGAACATTTTCAAAATATAAAAGATTTGGAATAGAAGCGGCTGTAATATTAAAGTTCATATTTGTAGAATGAGAAGAATAATTTTCAATCTAAAAATTAGTAGATTGACTAAAATTATCTGACATAAGAGCATGAGAAAAATCTTCATTAAATACTAATTTTAACATATTTATTACCTCCTGGACTTATTGTCCATTAATATGTATTATTTCTTATCTTACTTTAATCCAAATTCTGCCATTAACAGGTATGTTTCCAGTACCCCATGTTGTATAATTTGGAATCTCTGATACAATTCCTATTATGGCATCTGGATATTCTTTTATTTCTTCGCGTGTCATTATATCCACTGTGCCATCAGGAGCGGAACATACAGCATCCCCGGCATGATATTCATAACGATCACGATATGTATATACCAATACGCGCCCCGTAACAGCGAGCGGGGTCTAACATTCATCAGTTTCACCAATAGCAAAACCAAATGTATCAGACACGACTTGTGCGCCCGGCATTAAGCGTTTATCTGTTGGTAATATGTATCCATCATCAAGATCATAAACAACACGACCAGGTTCTATTTTATAAAGTTGTTTACGATATTCAGCATAGTCATTCCATACTGCGCCATATATTTTAGCATTTGTAATAGTACGTTTAGTGTTACCATCAGGAGATATTGCTAATCCAAGATAAGTGTTTGTCGTTGCGCCAGCTACATTTGTATAAGTACGTATTAGTGTCATATTATAGTTATCATAAGTATAATTAGTTTCATGTTTATATCTAAAAGATTCCACTGTTCCCAATCTATTAGAATCATCTGTACCTGTGCCATTTTCATAGAAGGATAAGATACATTTTTTCGCATTGTCAGTTAGTGCAGTGCCTTTTGCATCAACGGCACACATAGATATTTGTGTCCCTCTTGCACGTAAATTTGCTCCTGTCCAAACGGTTCCGCCATTACTATTTAAATATAATGAATCAATCGTAGTAGCTGTTTCTTTAGCCATTATTTCATTGCCATCAAATTCTAAATGTGGCTAGGATATAGTCCCACCCACTATTAACGCAGGAGACTTATTTGTAGTTCCTTCGGCGTCGGTTGTTTTAGTAAGGGTTAAAGTGCCACTAATAGTTACATCTGCTGATATTGGTGCTAATTGGTCAATTTGATTGCTCTAATTTAAACGAAGAACATGCACGCCCGTAGTGCTAGCATTATGAGCATATATACCAGAATTACCATTATTACTATATAAATATATATCTCCACCAGTACTTGTAGCAATGAGTCTAAATTCTTGATTTGTAGTAGATTGACCCGCGATAATATAACCACCAGTAGTGATTATATCTCCTACTGTTGTAAGCGCCTATGCGGAGAATGCTCCAGTATTATCTCGTTTTACTATAGTATTAACAACATTCTAATCAGTTGCTTGTATCCATGATGGAGCGCTTGTAGCATTACTTTGGAGTAAATACCCAGCGGTGCCTGCGGCAGTAGAAGCATAACTAGTAGTAGAAGAAGCATATATAATACCATACTACGTCGGTGCGGTAGCAGTACCAGTGCCTCCTTGAGCTATTGGTAATGTCCCCCATGATAAGGCTCCATTCGCGGCGGTAGCATATAAAGCACCATTCGCGCTAGCCTTTGCCTAAATTGCTCCTGTCCCATTGCCATATAGGACTGCATTTGAAGCAAATGTTGTGGCGCCGGTACCTCCTTGGCCCACTGTGACTGTAGATTTTGTAGTTAAAATTGAATAGGCTCCATTATTAGTTCTAGCAGATGTTACTGCTGGGAGATAAAAAGTTTCATAATAGCCAGATGTTGCAGTATCAGGTGCTGCTTTGGGGCTATATTGACGCCAATAATAAGTTCCACCAGCAACATTTGTGGCATCTCCAATGTCATACCAAAATTCACCGACCTAGGTTCCAGAGTTATTAAATAAAACTGTATCTAATGGATACCTTGTATTATCAGCATATAAATACTAATATCCCTTAATGTATATTTTACCCCAAGGATATGTACTAGTACCTAATGCACCCTTGTAAGCACTTAAAATACCAGTTTTTCCTATTTGTAAATCAGCGTAAGAAGTACCATTTGAACTGCCATTATTTATAATTAAATCTTTGCCGTCTGACATCATTATATAACTTGGACCATCTGTACGTCTAAAATCTAAAAATATATTAGTTGATAGCCGGTCCACTGTAACAGTCCCACTAAAATCACCAGTACTACTATAAACTCCATTCCACCTATTGCTTGTGGTACCAAGAGTTGCAGTAATACCTGGATAAACACTTGTTTTATTAATTATCAGAGGACAAGAATTAACCGCGACCGAGTAACCAATTCCTATTCCAGTACTTGCATTATTAGGAAAAAGAATATAGTTGATATTATCAGTACGACTGAACTAAATATGTTCTTCCGCGGTTGTACTACTAATTATTAATTTTTTTGCAGTTAATACATCATTTATATTAATTTTATTTGTATAGAGGGTATCAGTAACCCTAGCACTTCCCTAAATAAGTGTATCTTTTAAAGTAGCGATAAGTCATCACCCTCCTTAACGTTCTATAAATTGCGTTGCATTAACGCTAAACATTTTTTTATTTAATTGCGCAGGTTTATTTAAATCTTCTTCTACTTCTGTAAAATGAGAAGATTTAAATACTCCTGTCTTTTTTAATTGCGGCTTAAAGTTAGTATCAACTAAATACCACTATAAATGTCGCACCTTCCATGTAACTGGATTAGACTATCCATTAGTTACTAATCCTAAACTTGAATAATCTCTAATTGGTAAATTATTTGTATTACCATTATTTGTATTTGAAGCGCCACGATAGATGCGCGTCCATGTATTCGCGGGAATACTAATTACGGAAGCTAAGCGCGTACCTGTTGCATCGTTATCATTACCTGCCCAGTTCGTATCAGAATTTCCTGTCGTGTTATTATAATCTGTATTTACACTTAATGCAACTGGCGTCCATACTTCCGCTGTCCAACGATATGTCGCACCATAAGGCACCCAAAGTGGCGGGTCGTCAGCGAGACGAACACCATATCCCCAAGAAGAAGTATCCGCTTTAGAAACTATCGTATAAGTATCAGTCGCAGCATCATAAGTAACAGAATTCGCGCTATTATTTATAAATTTTGCGTTTGGTACCATATCGGTTGTTTCTTCTAATTCAAATGGATGCATATTTGCTTTTTTATCCACTTTCATACCAACATTATACAACTATTTTATGTCTGTGTCAAGTAATTGAGTACAATACGCACGAACATCAGATATATATCCAAAGAATGGGGTATTTCCACTAACTGTGCCATTTCTATTTCCAACAAAGAACCCGGCTGTTGCGCTCCAATAGTCATCCGCCGCGGGAGTAAGTTTCTCTCCATTGCAGTAGATGTCGCGCTTACCATCATCACTTGTTTTTACAACAACAATATGATTCCAATCATTTTCTTTATAAGATGTTCCAAGTGTACATTTGCTGCCTGTACTACGTGTAGCACCAAATACACCAATAATTGTTCCACTATAAAAAGAAATACACATATTTGAAGCAGAATCAGCAACAAGCATTTGAGAAGTAGATTTATTTTTTGTTGTTTTTACCCAGCAACTTAATGTACGAATATCTGCACCAGGAGAGGTCGCTGTAATAACACCAGCACCGTCTATATGTGTGCTTATGCCATACCGTGCGGTATCGACCGCGGGAACGGCAGAACCAACAATAGTACCATTATGATTATATCCGCTACTATCTTCAATACGTGCTGGGTCATCACCAATATCTTCTGGTGCCCACGACCACGTGGTTTGCTTATTACCATATTCTACTTGTGGATACTAGTATCTAATCGTGCTTGCTCCACCAGATGAATTATGCCGCACACTTGCTTGTACGCGAGCAATAGTAGTCGGATTAGAGCGTGTTGACGCATTTGGTATCGCAACTGTTAATCGTAACCATCCTGATTCGCCTTGTGCTAAATATTGACCAGACGTTCCATTTTTTCCGCCGCCAAATTGCTAATAAGTTCCGTCAGCATATATAAAATGTAACATAATACCAGAACCAGTACCCGCGGTTTGTTCTACATTTTCCATATAGCAACTATAAGTAATATAGTCACCATAATGGTTATTCCAATCAATATCAGTTAAAGATAAAGAGTTATAAGAATCCCACCCGGACCAAGTGATAGTTGTAAGTTTATCTGTATTATGAAAAGTGCCGGTTCCTTTACGCATTAAGTTACGCCCACCCTATCCATTATTATCTAACTTATAATGCAAAATAAGTCCCTAAGCAATCTCTTTAACTTCCGCCGCAGAAAGTGCGTGGTCGTAAATACGGACGTCATTTAATGAGCATTGTGAATAATTCCCACTTGTTCCCCCAAATAAATAAAGATTTGTCATTTCACATCGTGTATTCTATCTCGCGGCCGCGATTGTTAAAGTATTAAGTAAAATTCCATTTTCATATAAATATGTCTTTTCCCCGTCATATGCCATTGCATAGTGTACCCAAGTGCCAACTTTTTTACTTGTTGGATAACTATCAAAAATACCAGTATTTGTTCCATCTATTGTTTTATAAAAATGAAATCCTAGTAATGTACCATTAGAATGCTCACAACCTAATCCAAAATAAGTATTAGTTCCGCCCATACCAAAAGCTCTGCACCAATTAGTACGAGAAGTATTAATACGTACCCAGGCACAGGCAGAAAAAGCTATTGTATTTAGAATTAATGGAGTAGCCACACTAGCTGTGGTGCCAGTATTAGTATAACATTTTCCAATTTTCCCATTATTTTCTAATACTGTCGCCGTGGTGACGTTTGCTTTTATTAAATTACTAATTCCTTGATTATGTAAATCCTAATTTAATGGAAGCCAACAAATTAAACTCATTTCTTCTTCCTCCTTTTCCTCTTTTCTAATCGGTGCTATTCTTGCCTTTCTAATTCCGCAATTTCCGCAATACGAAAATGGAATATATTATTCTGGAAGAAGCAACTTTGTAAGGTATAATCTATAAAAATATCTTCCAATAGGCCATCCTCATTTGAGAGGATAGCCATTGAAAGATTATTATCAGTTAATAAGTGATTTAATGCGTTTTCTGCATTAACTTCAAATGTTGAAGGGTTTAAACGAATAAGCCCTTCTATTAACGTACCATTTGTTAATTGGAGTGTATACATTAAATCACCTCATTATATGAAGACGAAATCTAATGAATCGTCGGTTGTGTTATATTCAAGTGTAACATGATCCCCAACTAAATACTTACCAGATTTTAATGTATTGGTTGAAGTTTGGAAAGCAAATGTATCCTTATACGCTGGACGACCAGTCGTATTATCACTATAACAAAACCAAACACGACGCCATACATCGGAAGAAGAGGCAGCGTCAGTGGTTGTTATATCAGTAATTTTAGACGCGGTTGTAGCGTTACCATTTAATGACCCAATAAATTCTGAAGCCTATACTTTTGCTAAAGTTCTGTTTCCATTACAAAATTTATAAGTATTAATTTTCGCATCTGCGCTGCCATCTGACCATACATATCCGATATATAAATCAACAGCACTTGATGGTTTTGTATTCACGTCAAAACGAATTTCATTACTCACTACAATTTTTGAATATGTAGCGGTTGTGGCATTACCAGTCAATGACCCACTAAATCCCGCAGCTGTAACTGTACCTACGGTTGTTATATTACCAGTTTCCCAAGCATATTTAAAATTAGCTGCGCCAGCATTGCTTAATAGCTACCATGTATCACTGGCAGTTGCCTACTAATGTTTAAAATTACCATATTTGTCCGTGGTAAAGCCGGCGGCTTGAGGTGTTTTTAGACCGGTGTTTGCTAGTGTAATTGTACCTGTCATTGTGCCGCCTTCAAGCGATAAGGCACCGCGAGTTAGCCTATGCCAAGTCTACCATGCAGGAGTGGAACCATTTGCCATACGACAATATATTGGATGCGCATCATCTGAGCGATGCGGAAAATAAATCTATAGTGTACGCTTTTCGCCATCATTTTCTGCTCCACGCATAACAAATAATAAGCCGAAAGAATATAAATCGCTCTATGCCTCATTAGGGCTATGATATGTTGCTGCATCTCCCCAAGATGACATTTGTACTTTATAGCATCCTGGAGTCATTAATGTATTCCAATCAGTAGTATTGCTAATTACTGTTGAATTTTGTACAAATACAGGTAATCCAGCAGCCGCTTCACCATTTTCATTGATATATACTGGAACTGTTTCTCCACCAATACCAGTTTGTGCTGAAGTGACTAAGTGCCGCCAATTAGAACCCCAAGCTGTTCCATCTGTTATAGTTCCACCACTACGTGAACGCACCCACCATTGTGATGTGCCAGCCTTATTAACAATTTGTGCGACCCAAGCATTAGAGCCATTTGGATCATTTGCATAATTAGTATCCCAATACAAATGCCAGTCAGTAGATTTAGTAGAACCATTCATAGGATTATCGTTATTATTACCCGGATCAGCTAACTAAGTCATACCAGTAGAAGCATGTAAACGTCCGATGTCATTCATATTAGATTTGCCAGCATTACCTAGATGTGCGACTGTATAATTACCGGCAGTGGCAGTACCACCACTTAAATAAATTGCTTGACGAGCGGAGCCAACATTAGAAGAGCCTAATTTTGAGGCGGTTGTAGCAGTTGTAGCACTAGTAGCTGAAGTTGCGGTCGTAGCATTACCACTAATACTAGCATCAATTGGTGTTGTACTTGTAATAATAAATTTAGTTCCGTCCCAAGTAATTTTTCCACCAGTCGTTGATGGGGTTGTATCATTGTCAGTATTTTGTTTTATAAATATTAAACCAGTATTATAAGTAGCCTTTTTTGATTTTAAGCCTAGGTGTCCACCTAAATTAACATCACCAATATATATATCATCACCGATTGGGAATAGTGTATGATTTGTCCATGTTATATCACTCTCAGTATGTGTATGGGCGCTAGCAGTAAAAGATGTTGGAACGTCAGTCAAATAACTCCATGCTAAATTACCATAAAATGTCGTAGCATAAACATTGGCCCATTTATAAGTTGAACTACCTAAATTTCTTGATAATACTGTATCACCAGTTCCAGGAAGAATAGAAGTACCATCAAATGTCGCGGTTGTAATAGTGGAATTATCTGTATAGGTTTTAAACTAAATTTTTGTTCCACTACTAATTAATGTTGTTTTAATAGA
>Ga0310691_10008423_pt1 | contig 10582 bp, 7 predicted proteins | sample 176DNAGHGlowgp2_FD_203887 | JGI IMG/M metagenome (GOLD analysis project Ga0310691, IMG submission 203887) | Sheep rumen microbial communities from Palmerston North, Manawatu-Wanganui, New Zealand - 1766 DNA GHGlow gp2 (v2) (version 2) | ecosystem: Host-associated > Mammals > Digestive system >... | reverse complement strand
ATAAAAAATGTGAAAAAAGTTACGGAAATTTGAGTTTTATTATTGCATAATTTTTTCTATTTTAGTATAATACAAGGAGTGAAAACAATAGAAAAGAGGTAGAAAATATGGATTCAAAGGATGGAAAAATTATACAAAGAGATATTGAAACAGAGATGAGAACTTCCTATATTGATTATGCCATGAGTGTTATCGTTTCTCGTGCATTACCAGATGTAAGAGATGGTTTGAAACCTGTTCATAGAAGAATTTTGTATGCAATGTATGAAGATGGTATCACATCAGACAAGCCTTACAGAAAATGTGCAAATACAGTTGGATCTGTTTTAGGACGTTATCATCCACATGGTGACTCATCTGTTTATGATGCAATGGTTAGAATGGCACAAGACTTCTCAATGAGATATCCATTGATTGATGGTCACGGAAACTTTGGTTCAATAGATGGTGATGGAGCAGCCGCAATGAGGTATACAGAAGCAAGGATGGCTAAAATATCTGAGCTTATGCTAACTGATATAGAAAAAAATACTGTTGACTTTATGCCTAACTATGATGAAAGATTACAAGAACCTATGGTTTTACCATCTAAAATCCCTGCATTATTAATAAATGGTTCATCAGGAATAGCAGTTGGTATGGCAACAAACGTTCCACCACATAATTTAACAGAAATAATAAATGCTATTGTAAAAATAATTGATGAAGATGATGTTTCTGATGAAGAATTAATGAAAATTGTTAAAGGACCTGATTTCCCAACAGGTGGCGTTATTCTTGGATATGAAGGAATTAAACAAGCTTATACTACAGGTAGAGGAAAAATAACTGTTAGAGCAGAAGCTGAAATAGAAGAAATGAGTGGTAATAAACAAAGAATAGTTGTTACATCTTTACCATATCAAGTAAATAAAGCAAAATTAGTTGAAAACATTGCTGCTTTAGCTAGGGAAAAAAGAATAGAAGGTATTTCTGATTTAAGAGATGAATCTGACAGAATTGATAAAGTAAGAATCGTAATTGAGTTAAAAAGAGATGCAAATGCTCAAGTTGTTTTAAATCAATTATATAAATTTACACAAATGCAAGACACTTTTGGTGCTATTCTATTAGCATTAGTTAATGGAGAACCAAAAATACTAACATTAAGACAATGTTTAGATTATTATATTGAACATAGAAAAGATGTAATTTTACGTAGAACACAATTCGAGTTAGATAAAGCATTAGCAAGAGCTCATATTTTGGAAGGGTTAAAAATAGCTCTAGATAATATTGATGAAGTAATTAATATTATTCGTTCTTCATATGATGATCCAAAAGAAAGATTAATGGAAAGATTTGGATTAACAGATATTCAAGCACAAGCAATTTTGGATATGAGATTAAAAACTTTATCAGGATTGCAACGTGAAAAAATCGAAGATGAATATAATGAATTAATGAAATTAATTGCTCATTTAAGAGAAATATTAAATAGTGAAAAATTAGTATTTGATATTATTAAAGAAGAGTTATTAGAAATTAAAGAAAAATACGGTGATGAAAGATTAACAAAGATAGTTGCAGCTGAAGGTGAGTTCAATGTTGAAGATTTAATAAAAGATGAACAAACTGTTGTAGCCCTAACACATTTTGGTTATATTAAGAGAATGCCAATCGATACATACAAGAGCCAAAGAAGAGGTGGAAAGGGAATTACAGGAATTGCAACTAGGGAAGAAGATTTTGTAAAACAAATATTTACTGCATCAACTCATGATACAATTTTATTCTTTAGTAATAAAGGAAAATTGTATAGATTAAGAGGATATGAAATTCCAGAGGCTGGTAGAACTGCTAAAGGAACAGCTATTGTTAACTTACTTAGCCTTGATCCTGGAGAAAAAATATCTGCAGTTATTCCATTACAAAACTTTGCTGAAGGAAAATATTTATTAATGGCAACTCGCAATGGTTTAATTAAGAAAACTGCTTTGAGTGAATATAGTTCAAGTAAAAGAACAGGATTATTAGCTATAACATTAAAAGAAGATGATGAATTAATTGATGTTAGATTAACAGATGGTGAAGACAATGTTGTTTTAGTTACTAAAAAAGGTATGTGTATTACTTTCGATGAAAAGGATGTACGTCCAGTTGGAAGAACAGCTCAAGGAGTTTTAGGAATTAGATTAGATAAAGACGATGCTGTAATAGGTATGGAGTCAGTAATAGGTGGAAAAAATGCAACATTATTAGCAATTACTGAAAATGGATTTGGAAAGAGAACAGAACTTGAAGAATACAGAGTACAAAATAGAGGTGGAAAAGGAGTTATTACATATAAAATTACTCCAAAAACTGGAAATATTGTTGGAATCAGAATTGCAAATGGTGATGAAGATGTTATGATGATTACTGATACGGGAACTATAATTAGATTAAATGTTTCTGAAGTTAGTGTTCTTGGAAGATCTACACAAGGTGTTACATTAATGAGAACAAATGATGGAGGAAAGGTTGTAAGCATTGAAATTATAAAACCTGAAGATCAAGAAATTAGCGAATAATTAATGAAGTAAAAAATAAATTCGATTTAGCATAAAACTAAATCGAATTTATTTTTTTATATAATTATCTATCAAGGAAACGAATATCTTCTCCAAAAAATCTACAAATATTATAATTACCAATTAATCTCGAAGTTATTCTCTCTCCGTATGTTTTGTTTAATATTGGTAGACTTAAATTGGTTGAAATAATTGTTTTTAAACATTTATTATTTTGGTTTAATAGACGAGTATTTATAATATTAAATAATTCAGTAAACTTTATGTTATTTAAAGATTCAGTTCCTAAATCATCAATTATTAATAAATCGACATCTAATAAATTTTTATACGTTGTGTCAACTTGATTGTTTTTATTAAATTTATAATCAATTATCATATCTAGCATTATAGGTGCAGTTTGATAAAGAACGGTTTTATCTTTTTGTATTATTTCTTTTGCAATACAGCTTGATAAAAATGTCTTTCCAAGTCCTGTATTTCCTGTAAATAATAAATTCTTTTCATTAGGATCATCAAAATTATCTATAAATTTCATACAAATATCTTTAATTAATTTTATATTATCCCTTGGTGAAATTTCTGAGTTATATTTTTCTTTATCAATTTTATCTGAATATTTTTCTAGTGAAAAATTATCAAAATTTTGTTTATCTAAATTTGCAATATTTGATTTATTATATTCAATATTAAATATTTCTTGTTTTAAACAATTACACATTACAGAATTATATTTTTCAGTAATGTATCCAGTGTCATTGCAGATTTTACAAGAATAATTTGGCGTTAAATAATCTTCAGGTAGGTTTAAATTTTTTAATATGTTTGATTTTTCTTCTTTTAATATTTCTACTTTCTTATTTAAATCACTTAACAATTCAGCAGAATTAGATATTATTAATGCTTTTGCTGTTGAAATACCTATTTTTGATAGTTCATCATCTATTTCCTGTAAACGTGGATTTTCAGTGTATAGTTTGTTTTTCCTTATTTCTAGATCTTTTTCTGCTGATAATCTTTTTCTTTCATAATTTTTTAAAAGTGTAGATAAGATTAAATTATTCATAAATATCACTTCCAATCTTTTTATTAAAGCATTAAAAATAAATTTAATATTTATTTTTAATGCTTTGTTAATTTATTATTAATTTATATAAAAATTATCCCAATTTGAAACTTCTCTTTGATCATAATTTGTATAACCGGTTTGTTTTTCTAATTTTTTTATGTTTTGATTTTTTGCTTTTGTTTCAGTTAAGTAAGAATTGACTTCCGTAGGTGTTTTTAATTTATGTTCATGCCAATCTGTTAATATTTTATCTAAATAATCAAAATTAAAGCTTGTTTTAGATGTTGTTTTTTTCAAAGCTAATTCTATAATATCAAAATTATATCCATATTCTAGATTCCATCTTGAAACATAACCTTCTTCATATTGAGAAAGTTGTCTATTTAAATTTAATTTTTTAGAGATAGTGTTTGAAATATTTTTTAATTTTTCTTGTTTATCGAAATACAATTCCAAATCATTAAATGTTTTAATATTGCTTTGTGACCAACCTTCGGCAACAGTTTGGATGTAGTTTCTATGAAGTGCAGAACGATTAAAGCAATATCTAAATAAAGCAATCATAACTTCTTCATCGAATTTGTACTTCTTGAACCATAAATCAATATCACTATACCATGAAGGTGACATTATTCCCTGGAAGAACTCATTATTAATGTTTTCTATAGCTTTTGATCTATATTGATTTTTAGCTGTTTTTTCAAGCTCTTCAGGTGAAGATGTGATTTTTGGATTATATAATTTATGTAATTCTATTTCTTGAAGATTATTTAAAATATATCCAGTATTTTTCTTAGTTATTACTTGTTGTTCTTCCCAAAACTTAATACCATCTTGTATTGTTTTTAATGGAAGTTGCAATTTTTTTGCTAAATCATTAACTTTAATATCTTTGCCATATTTAGCTAAGAAAACCATATATAAATAAATCTTTATGTAGTTACCATCAGCATATGATAGATATTCCGTGAAGAAAATATCTGGTATTGATGTTGTTGAAAATATAAATGGTGCGTCATTTTGTTCTAGTTTCATATTACTCCCTCCATTACGAATTTGGTCAAATTATATCATTAAAAATCGTTTTCTACAATACTGAAACAAAAATTTGTATATTAAGTTTAATAATAAATTGCCTATTGTATATTATGGAATGATTTGGGAAAAATAAAAAAAGGAGAGTGAGGGTTAAGTGTCTCTATTTTATGATAAAAAAACAAAAATAAAAAGAGGTATAATAATTACTATTGTAGTATTTTTTTCTGCTTTGATAATAACTAGATTATATCAAATTTATGCAAAAATAGAAATTATTGATTATGATAAATACAATGTTAATGAATCTTCTTTGACTATAGGAGAAAAGAAAAAAGAAGATTTGACTGTGACTGAAATGTTGGAAAATGCTACGGATAGTGTGGTTGGAGTATCAAGGTTAAAGGATAATGGTAATACAGTATTTACACAAAATGGAGTTTCTCAAATGGGAATAGGAAGTGGCGTAATTATTTCAGAAAGCGGATATATACTAACGAATGAACATGTCTCTGGTGCAAAATATGGAAGCTGCTATGTAACAATGGAAGATGGAAAAAATTATAATGCAAATGTTATTTGGTCTGATTCGAACTTAGATTTAGCAATTATTAAAATAAACATGAAATGTGTAAATTATGCTAAACTAGGAGATTCTGATAACTTAAGAGTTGGAGAAAGTGTATATGCAATTGGAAATCCGATTGGCTTCGAATTTCAGAAAACAGTTACATCTGGAATTGTTAGTGCTTTGAATAGAACAATTATATTTAATGAAAGTGAGCAATCCGCAATAAAAAATGAAAATAATTATTCAAGAAATAATGAAAATGATATATACATGTCCAATTTAATACAAACAGATGCAACGATTAATCCTGGAAATAGCGGAGGTCCATTAATAAACAATGATGGTGAAATAATTGGAATTAATACAGTGAAAATAACTTCAGCTGAGGGAATTGGTTTTGCAGTGCCAGTTAATGTGATTAAACCAATTATTCAAAAACTTGAAAAAGATGGAAAATTTGAAGAGGCAAGCATTGGAGTTTTTGCTTATGATAAAGATGTTATACCATATCTAAATTCAAATATTAAATTTGATACAGGCATATATATTGCACAAATTTCAATGGATTCGCCTGCGTTTAACAGTGGTTTACAAATAGGTGATGTTATTACCAAAGTAGATGATGTTGTGTTGGAAAAAATGTGTGATTTAAGAGAATATATATATTCAAAAAACATAGGAGATACAGTTAAATTGACTATTTTTAGAAATAATAAAGAGAAAACTTTAGATATTAGGTTAAGTAAAAAGCAATAAAAAGGAGGAAAGTGTTTTGGAAGAGTCTTTGTGGATTTATGATAGTAAAAAAACAAATTATCAAAAATTAAACACTAATGAAAAATCAGAAGTATGTATTGTTGGGGGTGGAATTGTAGGTGCTGTTACAGCATACTTATTAGCTAAAAAAGGTGTTAGTGTAATAGTTCTGGAAAAAGATAAAGTTGGAATGGGAGTAACCGCAAAATCTACGGCTAAGCTAACTAGCCAACATGGTTTATTTTATAAATATTTAGCAAATGAGCATGGAGAAGACGTGGCAAAAAAGTATTTAGAATCGAATGAAGATGGAATAGGGTTAGCGGAAAGAATTATTCAAGAAGAAAAATTAGATTGTGATTTTGAAAAAAGAGATGCGTATGTATTTGCAACGTGTGAAAATGAACTTGATAAAATTAAACAAGAAATTGATGTTTTGAATCATATAGGTTACAATGCTGAATTTGTAAAAAATATTAAAATTCCAGTAGAAAAATGTTTAGGTGCAATTAAATTTAGCAATCAGGCGCAATTTAATTCAAGAAAATATACAGTAGAGTTATATGATAGAATTTCAAAAATGGGTGGAAAAATATTTGAGGATAGTAAGGTTGTAAAAATTGAACAATATAATAGTTCATATAAAATCAGTACAGAGGAACATGATGTAATATGTGATAAAGTTGTAATATGTACACATTATCCTATAAAAAATTTTCCAGGAATGTATTTTACAAAAATGTATCAAGATAAATCGTATGTTATTGCAGTTGATGTTGGTGAAGATTTGGAAGATAAAAAAGATATAATTGATGGAATGTTTATTCAATCGTGGGATCCTGTTATTTCATTTAGAACAGCAAATTATAAAGGAAAGAGATTACTAATTGTTGCGGGTGCGGGTCATAGAACAGGAGAACCACATGGAAAAATCGAAGACAGTTTTATAAATTTAGAAAATTATATAAAAAAATATTATCCTAATGAAAAAGTATTATTTAAATGGTCAACAGAAGACTGTGTAACATTAGACAAGATTCCGTATATAGGAGAATTTTCAAATTTTTTGCCAAATGTATATGTAGCAACAGGTTTTAAAAAATGGGGAATGAGCACATCACATGTGGCAGCAAAAATAATAAGTGATAAGATTATCGGAAATGAAAATAAATATGCTGATATTTATAAAGCAACCAGATTAGAGCCAATAAAAAATATAAAAGAATTTGGAAATATGCTTAAAGAAAGTTCGTATTCATTATTAATAAATAAAATTAAACCAGCTAAAGAGGACTTTGATAAGATACCAATTGGAGATGGTGGAATAATTGAATTAAATGGAGAAAAAATTGGAATTTATAAAAGGGAAGATGGAAAAATATTTGCAGTAAAACCTATTTGTGGGCATTTAGGATGTTTGGTTTCATGGAATAATTTAGAAAAAACATGGGATTGTCCTTGCCATGGTTCTAGATATGATTACATGGGAAATATAATTACTGAGCCAACCGTTAAGAATTTGGAAAAGATAGATTTTGATACGGAATAGTGTTTATAATAAAAACTCCATAAATAGGAGTTCCCTACTTATGGAGATATTATTTTCTATTATTGAATTGATAATGTTGTATATGATACTCCTAGTATTGTAAATAAAATTACCAAGAATATAACAAAAACTAATGCTATAAGTAATCCACAGAAATATGAACGAGCATAGTTTCTTCTATTTATATTTGTTGAATCAAATGAAAATACTAATAATAGTATAAATCCAATAAATGGAATAGAAAACAATATGCTATATCCGAAGTATGCCCATGGTGAAAGTGGTCTATATTCGCGTGGTAATGTATCTGGATAATTTGCCATAATAAATTCCCCCTTTGATTATTATAATTCTATTTTATCATTGAGATATTAAAATGACAATAATATTTTTAATAATTTGTCGAAAAATGTTTTAAATAACCAATAATCTAAATTAATATATATTTATAAAAAAGGCAATACAATTAAGTATTGCCTTTGGAAGTTTATTCATTTTTTTTAGCTATAACAACTATGCGATAACGTCCGGGGTTAAATGCTGAACAAGTTATTAATCTGATAGTTTCACATTTAAAATCTGTAAGAATAAGGTAAGTACCATCTTCTACACTTTTAATATTAATTCTATCATCAGTAAGTTCTCCTCTTTCACTTCTAAATACTGTATATTGTGTTTCAATTCCATCATTTTTCACTGTAATAATATCTCCAACTTTAACTTTGTGCAAACATGAAAACGAACCTGTATAATGTCCAAAGAAATACTTGTTTTGATCATTTGATAATAATTCTGTATCTTGTACTACATCGTTATTGTCAATCATTTCTTGGGTAGCTGGTCCATATGCTATTGGTATAACATTATTTTCGATTATGATGCAATCATTTAAGTCTTCAATACTAATATCTGTTTGAGCATTATTTTCTTCTTCTGGAATTTCAGATATTTCAGGTATTATTTCTTCCGTTTCAGGTTCCTCTGTTAAAACAAAATCTGTTATTGTTTCAGTTAATTCCACAGTTTCTACTTCTTGAGTTTCTAACGAAGTTTCAGTAGATTCTGCATGCGTGGTTTGTGTTATTGTTGTATTGACAATTGTGTTTTTTTCTGCCGCATTTTTTTCTGTATTAATATTGACCATTTTTTCCGTTGAAGTTGGTTTAGTATTAATAGTTTGATTTTTTGGATTTGTATTTTGGAACCCTGTAGTTAATATAAAAAATGATGTTGTATTTATATTTTTTGTAGTTGAAAGAGTCGCAGTTGTGGTTTCTATCAGCTTCTCATCTGCTTTGGAATTATTTATGCCAAATTTGTGATTTTGACTGAAGCACACTATTCCAATAATAAAAATACACGTGATTGATATTAATAGAATGTGTAAAGACCGTTTTCTCATAATTATAAAACCTCCTTAGAATTTGTTGGTATTTACAATATATCATGATAGGTTAGATATAGTCAATATTGTTTAGGGAAATAACGAATACAGTTGTTTTTAAAAATATTAAGTTAAAAATATAGATTATATATTACAAATGTAATAAATATTTAATATAGATTTAATAAAGTTGGCATAATCACAATTCCGTAGTATTAAGGATGAACCCCTTATTTTACTTATATTTTTTTTTATATTTATATATGTTAGTATTGTATTAAATATAGGTAACAAACCTAACGAAAGGGTGGTAAAACATGAAGGCAAAATTAAAATTTATAGCAATAGCTTTCATACTAATTGCATTATTAGCAGGAGCAATTCTATTAAAAAATGCAAAAAGCAACAACAAGAGTATTTACGGACTAAATCCGGAAGACAGAAGAGCAATGAATTATAACTTAGTAACAGATGATGATGCAAAGATTCCAGGAAATGATTATGTATTATTTAATGCATATTTTTTAAGAGATTTAGATAATGATGGATATGCAGAAAAATATGATGGAACATGCAGAAATATCAAAGAGAACGCAATGTTATATATGGACGTAAATGTTCTAACAGAAGGGAAATTAGTAGATGGCCAAATTACAATTAATGGACAGAATTTTAATTTGGAAATGGCTATGCTTGCTGACGATGTATTAAAAGAGAACTATATAAGAAAAAATGTTACAGACATTAAACTTAAAGATATAAATGCAGGAACTCAAAAAATAATTTTTGGAAAAATTTCGCCAAATCTTAATAATAATATAAACAATTATAGTTCTAACAGCCACTCACAAGGTGATGCAAATAATGTTGTTAACACAATAACATTCAAAGGAACATATGTACCATTAGAAGGTGATCCTGTTGAAATAAACAAGACTATTTATCTAGACGTGGATTGGTATGGTACGGTTACAGCTAAGATGGATAAAAAAGCTAAATATGATATTTTGGAAGACGAAATTGAAGATAATGAAATAAAATTTAGTTTTGCAATAAATGATATAGATAACCAATTAATACTAAAAGAAAATATAAATAAAGTAGAAATACCAGAACTATGCGGATATGCACCAGTTGAAGTAAAATGTACAACTAAAGGTGTAACATCAAACTATAATGAGGAAACTAAAGAATTAACAATAATAAGAGAAAGTGTTGTGGATGAAAATGGAATTGTTAATTCAAAATTAGCAAGATTTAACACATATGATGTGGCGGTGAAATATCCAGAAGATGCATATAGAGCAATTAGTTCATATGATACAATTGAATTTGATATAGAAGGATTTTATACAGGATATAACAACAAAAATAAAGAATTTGAAAATCCATATAGATCAAATATAGCATACGATAAAGTACAGTTTATAATTAGAAAAGAGCCAAAAGAGAAAATATTTAATTTTTATGTTGATTATATTGACAAACATTATGTCGAATCACCATATAGAAAATATGTTATATCAAATCAAGATATAATAAACGCATATAATAATGAAAATATACCTGAAAATAAGAAATTCACAATTCGTTGGCGTGCAGTAAGAGGAGATCAAGGTGAAGTATCATCAATGATAATGAGTGAAACTAAAGAAAGTGAAAGCTA
>Ga0310691_10008422_pt1 | contig 10582 bp, 7 predicted proteins | sample 176DNAGHGlowgp2_FD_203887 | JGI IMG/M metagenome (GOLD analysis project Ga0310691, IMG submission 203887) | Sheep rumen microbial communities from Palmerston North, Manawatu-Wanganui, New Zealand - 1766 DNA GHGlow gp2 (v2) (version 2) | ecosystem: Host-associated > Mammals > Digestive system >... | reverse complement strand
CTCGAATTTAATAAGATCAACTTCCCGCAGGCAGGGCATCAGACGATCAGTCTCGGTGTCGCCAGAGCCGTCCGCGGAGAGAATGTTGACGCATTCTGCGCACGTGTGGATTCTGCTCTGTACGAGGCAAAGAAGTCCGGTAAGAACCGGGTAGTAACGAAGTAAGGACAAAGAACAAAGATGGGAAACGTATTAAGATTACTGCGTTATACAAAGGGCTATGTCAAAGCAACCGTGTTAACGCTGATATTCATAATAGGAGAAGTGGCGCTCGAGGTAGTAATACCTCTGATAACATCAAATCTTGTAGGTGTAATACAGACAGACCTTAACATCAAGTCGATAATAATGTACGGGATCGCCATGGTATTTGCCGCGGTCGCTTCGCTTATGTGCGGAGCCACGGCAGGCATTGAGTGTTCCAGGGCGTCAGCAGGATTTGCCAAGAACCTGAGACAGGCGATGTTCAGTAAGGTGCAGGATTTCTCGTTCGGGAATATCGATAAATTCTCAACATCATCACTCGTTACGAGGATGACGACGGATGTCACCAATGTCCAGAATGCATATATGATGACGATAAGGACTGCCGTAAGGGCACCTCTCATGCTCATACTGACCATTATCACGGCTTTCATGATGGGCGGCAAGCTTGCCATTACTTTCGTGATCGTCATACCCGTACTCGTCTTCGGACTTATCATGATCGGCAAGATCGCGATGCCGGCTTTCCGTGCCGTATTCAGGAAGTACGACAAGCTCAACGAATCTGTTGAGGAAGATGTAAGAGGCATAAGAGTCGTCAAGGGATTTGCAAGGGAAGAGTATGAGAAGTCCAAGTTCAATGCGGCTTCAGACGACATCAGAGTTGATTTCACAAAGGCTGAGAGAGTAGTAGGTCTTAACATGCCTCTCATGCAGCTCTGCATCTACTTCAATTCGATATTTATCCTCTATGTCGGTTCCAAGCTCGTCATCGAATCCCGAGGCGAGTCGATCAATGTCGGTCAGTTATCGGCACTGCTTACTTACGGGATGATGATCCTGATGTCACTTCTCATGCTGTCGATGATCTTTATCATGCTCACGATGTCAGTCGAGTCTGTCAAGAGGATCGCGGAAGTGCTCGCAGAGAAGCCTGATATCACAAATCCCGCTGAACCTGTCTATGAGATCCATGACGGAAGCGTGGACTTTGAGAACGTATCGTTCAAGTATTCTGAAGATGCCGTGGAGAATGCCCTCACGGGGATCGATCTGCATATCAGGTCAGGAATGACCGTAGGCATACTCGGAGGAACAGGTTCAGGCAAGACTTCGCTCATCCAGCTCATATCAAGGCTTTATGATGCCAGCGAAGGCTGCGTTAAGGTCGGCGGGATCGATGTCAGGGAATATGATCTGACTTCGCTCAGGGATTCCGTCTCTGTAGTGCTCCAGAAGAATGTCCTGTTCTCCGGAACGATCAAGGAGAACCTCATGTGGGGCAACAAGGAAGCTACGGACAGCGAGATCGAGGAGGCTGCAAAGCTGGCGCAGGCATATGATTTTGTAATGTCTTTTCCTGACGGATTTGATTCCAGGATCGAGCAGGGAGGAACGAATGTATCAGGCGGTCAGAAGCAGCGTCTGTGCATAGCCAGAGCGCTTCTCAAGAAGCCGAAGATACTCATCCTTGATGATTCCACGTCAGCTGTTGATACGAGGACTGATGCTCTGATCCGCAAGGGATTCAGGGAGTATATACCGGAGACGACAAAGATAATCATCGCGCAGCGTGTGGCATCCGTTATGGATTCCGACATGATCGTTATCATCGATAACGGTAGGATCGCTGCTACCGGTACTCACGATGAGCTGATCAAGACGAGCGACATCTACCGCGAGATCTATGAACAGCAGATCGGAGGTGATGACAATGAGTGAAAACAGAAGGCGCAGAGGCGCAGCATCATTCTCTGATCTGAAGAATTCCACGGGCAGCATCAAGAGGACCCTGGGCGAGTACAAGAGGTGTTTCCCCAAGCTCATGCCCCTGTCATTCATAGTCATCGCATTGGCGGCACTGCCGAATGACTTATCGCCGCTCATCATGCAGAAGATATATAAGATCATCGACGACCTCTTCAAGGATGGTGACTGGGTTGCGGCAAAGGAACAGGTGCTGCCGCATGTCATCGTCCTCATCTGCCTTTATGCATTCGGCATCATCATGGCGCTCCTGCAGTCGCAGATGCTGGCCTTCATGACGCAGAGATTCCTCGATCATATGAGGACGAGCATGTTCAGTAAGATGCAGAGCCTGCCGATAAGCTATTTCGATACGCACAAACACGGCTACATCATGAGCCATTATACGAACGACATCGATACTTTAAGACAGCTCGTATCCCAGGCTCTCCCGAGTATCATCACGGCAGGTCTTACGGTCATCATAACGTTCTGCCTTATGCTGTGGTTCAGTATCTGGATGACCCTGGTCGTTATCTTCGGCATGGTGCTGATGTTCCTCATCACGGGCAAGGTCGGAGCGGGCTCTGCGAAATATTTCGTAAGGCAGCAGAACGCTGTTGCCGCAACCGAAGGCTACATCCAGGAGATGATGAACGGTCAGAAGGTCATAAAGGTTTTTAATCACGAGAATGACAGCAAGGAAGCTTTCGACAAGCTCAACGAAGAATTATACCAGGATGCTGCAAAGGCCAACGCATATGCAAACATACTGGCACCGATCATCAACAACATCGGTAATATCATGTATGTACTGATCGCGGTCGTCGGCGGCGTGCTCGTGTTCTACAATGCACCGAGCCTGTCGATATCAGGCGTTGTCTTTGACGTCAGCATCGTGGCTTCGTTCCTTAACATGTCCAAGAAGTTCATGGCTAACTTAAACCAGCTGACGATGCAGATGAATGCGATCGTCATGGCAGGTGCCGGTGCCACGCGTGTATTCGGACTTATGGATTCCGAGCCTGAGAAGGATGACGGTTATGTCACGCTCGTCAACTGCACAACGGATAAGGACGGCAATATCATCGAGGCAGACCATCATACAGGTCAGTGGGCCTGGAAGCATCCTCACAAGGCGGAAGGTACTATCACATACCAGAAGCTCGAAGGTGATGTACTGCTCGACATGGTCGATTTCTCATATGTTCCAGGCAAGCAGGTCCTCACTGACATATGCGTATTTGCAAAGCCCGGTCAGAAGGTAGCATTTGTCGGTGCGACAGGTGCCGGCAAGACGACCATTACTAACCTCATAAACCGTTTCTACGATATCGAGGACGGTAAGATTAGGTATGACGGCATCAACGTCAACAAGATAAAGAAGAGTGATCTGCGCAGGTCGTTGGGACTTGTTCTGCAGGAGACTAACCTGTTCACCGGAACGGTAATGGATAACATCAGATACGGTAAGCTCGATGCCACCGATGAAGAGTGTATCAAGGCTGCACAACTGTCAGGCGCTGACGGATTCATCACACGTCTGCCTGAAGGGTATGACACCATGATCGAGAATAACGGAGCTAATCTCTCGCAAGGCCAGAGACAGCTCATAGCGATCGCCAGGGCGGCCGTTGCCGATCCTCCGGTAATGATACTCGACGAGGCGACATCTTCGATCGATACGAGGACTGAGGCAATCGTAGCGCGCGGTATGGATAAGCTAATGGAAGGCAGGACGGTATTCGTCATCGCGCACAGATTATCGACAGTACGCAATTCCGATGTCATCATGGTATTGGACCACGGCAGGATCATTGAGCGCGGTTCTCATGAACAGCTGATCGCCGAGAAGGGAACATACTATAATCTCTATACGGGAGCTTTTGAACTTGAGTGATGACCCTTTGGATCCACCACTTCCCTCACACCCGGGGTTGGCCCCGGTGTGTTGAGGTTGGATGATGGGGGAGAGTTTGGAAAATAAAAGAAAGAGGGAGGTGGGTAGACCGGATCAGCAGAGCATCACCGGCTTACCCGGGGGTAAGCTTTATTAATACCTGATCACTTGGAAGCGCTGATACTTGTCGTATCATCACCGATGAGAAGCGTCTTGATGTTGTTGAAGATCTTAAATGCACCGAAGATGAAGGATGATGCGAGTATTACAATGATGGCAAGTACCATTACCGTCTCTACGAGTGTGACACCCTTCTTTGACTTGTTAAGCTTTCTCATATCCGTTTCCTCCTGAGTGATATTGGATATGGTTTATTGCTAAACCTGTCAATATTACCACCAGGAAAAAACTTGTCAAGTACTTTTTGCAAAAATCTGAAAAAATTTGTTTTCCGCATTTTGCGCGGTTTATGTCCGAATAAGGTGAGATCATTTACCTTTCACAAATGTAAACCCAATTCTTCAAAATACGCAAAATGGGTTTACAAAAACTTCGAAAAATAAACCTGAAACATCGAAAATCTTAAATTAGGGTTTACATAAACGGTGCTCGCGTAAACCCTATTTCAGTAATATAACGGAATCGGGTTTACTTTTACTCAAATCAGTAAACCCGAACAGCCATTTTTTCCAATTTGGGTTTACATATGGGACAATCCTGCTCGATCCTGCTCAGGACTTCAATTTAACTGCGATCGCGCACTCGATCCTCTTCTTGAAGAGCTTGCATCCGTACTCATAAACGCCGTTGATATCGCCCGTTGCATGATATGAATTGGCAGCGCAACCGCCGGAGCAGTAGAGCTTGGCCCAGCAGTCTTTGCATTCCGGACGTGAGTAGGCACTGCATGAAGCAAACTTCTCGCGAAGGGCCGTATTGGTGACGCCTTCTTCAAGATTACCCATCTTATACTTCTCATCGCCAACAAACTGATGGCAGGGGTAGAGGTCCCCCCATGGAGTAACCGCGAGGTATTCCGTTCCTGATCCGCATCCTGCGATCCTCTTGTAGATACAAGGTCCGCAGCTTAAGTCGAGCATGTAGTGATAGAAGGTAAATCCTCTTCCTTCCTTGTTTCGCCTGATCATCTCCCTTGCAAGCTGTTCGTACTGCTCAAAGAGGACCGGGAGGTCTTCCTCCGTCAACGCCGAAGGATCATCAGGTGACGTGACTACGGGCTCCATTGACAGTTCCGTAAATCCCATATCCGCCATGTGCAGGATGTCATTGAGAAAATCTGTGTTGAAGTGGGTATATGTGCCGCGCATGTAGTAAGACTTATTGCCGCGCTTTGCAACAAAGTTCTTAAAGTTCGGCAGTATCCTGTCGTATGAGCCGTCACCCTTCATGTCGACCCTGAACCTGTCGTGAACTTCCTTGCGTCCGTCGAGGCTTAATACGACATTGTGCATTTCGCGGTTGCAGAATTCCGTCACCTCATCATCCAGCAGGACGCCGTTTGTAGTGAGAGTGAACCTTATGTTCTTGTTATGGATCTTCTCCTGCTCTCTTCCGTAGGCAACGAGCTGTTTTACGACATCCCAGTTCATCAGCGGCTCCCCGCCGAAAAAGTCGATGTCCAGATTCTTATGATACCCGGAATTGGCGATAAGGAAATCGATGGCTGCCTTACCGACCTCATAACTCATCAGGGCTCTCTGTCCATGATACTTGCCCTGGCTCGCAAAGCAGTATGAGCAGTTGAGGTTGCAGGAGTGTGCAACATGCAGGCAGAGAGCCTTGATCTGGAATCTGCGCTTATTGAAATCGACTGCCACATTCTCATATTTATCCTCAGCCCAGAGCTTACCGCTGTTCTTGAGTTCCTCTATGTCATCCAGGCATTTGTTTATGTCTTCTTCGGTTACCGTCGGATCATCGCCGAACTTGCCGAGGATATACTTTATGATCTCGCCGCGCGTATTATCTTCATACATCTGAATGATGTCGTAAGCAACGGGATCGACCATATGGATCGAGCCTGAATATGTGTCAAGGACGATGTTGAGATCGTCGAATCTGTAGCAGTGTATCATTTTATCTCCAAAAATTAGGGCTGCCTCACAAGAGAGACAGCCCGATGATCAAATTAGTATCTAATTACTCTTCTGACAACTTCTCGCAAGCCTGGTTTGCAACGCCGCAAGATGTCTTGCAAGCAGACTGGCATGATGTCTGGCACTCGCCGCATCCGCCTTCAGCCAGAGACTTCTCGAGATCACGTGTTGTTAATGTAACGATCCTGTCCATGAATTAAGCCCCCTTTAACAATAAATAACACGCAAATTATACTTGCAATGGAGTGATGTGTCAAATGATGATATGACCGCCCCGGGTTTGAGGCCATATAAAAAGGTTACTCTGTGCCCGTTCAGATGCCGGTGATGACACTTATCTCGCCGGTTCCATATTTCTCCTGCAAGGCATCTGCAATGTCCGTGGATATGATATCACCGGGGATCAGTACGGGTATTCCGGGCGGATAGCTGTATATGAACTGACCGCAGATCCGTCCTGCAGAACTATCGGAAGGTATAGTCTCGCGCACCAGCCTCGCTGCCCTGCCGAGTGTGATATCAGATGTATGTCCGTACGTTACGGGAAGCACCGTATCCTCAGGTCTTAACTCTATATGATCTTCATCGATCGCCAGGACCGCTTCTGCAAACTTTCGCAAAGTATCCTCGTTATCACCTATGCCGCTCATTGCGATAAGATGCGTATCAAATGCCGCCTCAACCTCTATGCCGTATTCATTGCGGAGGATATGCGCTGTCTCTTTGCCTTTGCACAGGAGAACGAATTTGGACGGATCAGAACGGTCAGACCTGAAAAGCCTGATATTCTTTAGGTTCCCGAGCATCTTAACGCAGACATCGATGCCGTTCTTCCAGTCATCCTGGCAGCCCGGCCTGCCAAGGAGTTCCGCCATCTCCGATAACCCTGCCATGAGCAGATATGACGGCGAGGTGCTCTCGAATATATCGATGTAATGCCTTATGTCCTCTGTGCTGACACGGTCAGAGTATTTGAGCATTACGGCAGTCTGCGTTGGCGAAGACAACGTCTTATGGGTGCTCTTGATCACCAAGTCGCCGCACATGTCAGGACCCCAGTAACTGTCAGTTCCGAGATGAGCCCCGTGCGCGCAGTCGACGATCAGCGTGCAGCCGTGCCGCTTTGTGATCTCATATATCGAGTATGTATCGGATATTATGCCCTCATATGTCGGCGATGTGATGACGACAGCCTTTATATCAGGATCCTTCTTAAGTTCAAGTTCCACACTCTCCGGATCAGTCTCCATCACGAAAGGAACCCCATCCCTGCATACGGGCTCTGTCACTACATGCATGGCTCCCGACATCTCGATCCCGTGCCATACGCTCAGATGCGAGTTGGAAGAGACAAGTATCTTTCCATCAGGATGATACTTGAGTGCTGCGCACACCGCAGCCTCGATCATGGCTGTCGCTCCGTTCACTGATATGAATGCCTCACCGGCACCCCAGATCCCGGCCAGCTTATCCTCCAGATCCTTGATCACTCCCGTAGGAGAGTGAAGGGTATCAAACCCCTCGATCTCCGTAATATCTTCATGCGAATATCTCCCCACGCGTCTCTTGCCTCCCGGCATGTGCATGGGCAGAAAATGGCCTTCCGCATATCCGGCCAGTCTCTCATGAAGCGGTCTGTCACACATAGCATTATGATAGCACGCCGGCCGGCAATGTGATAGAATCCTTCTTAATATTATTACGGAGGCTTAACATCTTATGCTGAGACTAAGACCATATAAGAGCAGTGATGCTGAGAAGGTCGTATCCTGGATCAGGAATGAGAGGATATTCAGATTCTGGTGTGCTGACAGGTTCGATCATTATCCGATCACGCCTGATGACCTGAACGAACAGTATGACAGTTCGGAAGGCGCAGGTGATGTTTATCACTTTACTGCTTACGATGAGCAGGGTGTGGCAGGTCACATCAACATACGTTTTCCCAACCCCGGAGACCTGGATACGGTCAGGTTCGGCTATGTGATCCTTGATGATTCCAGAAGGGGGCAGGGGCTCGGCAAGGAGATGGTCAGGCTGGCCATGGACTATTCATGGGATATCATGAAGGCAAAGAAGATCACGATCGGAGTTTTCGAGGAGAACAGTGCGGCGCTTAATTGCTATCTGTCGAGCGGGTTTAAGGATACGGGTACTACGGAGAAGTATCAGATCGGCGAAGATGTTTGGAATTGCCTTGAACTGGAGGCTGTTAGGGAATGATCAGAACTAAGAGGATGACGGCGCTCCTGTTATGTGCAGCGATGCTCATGACAGCGTGCGGCAAAGCTCCTGATGCGTCAGGGACTAAAGATACTTCAGGTGAGACACAGGTTCCGACTACTGAGACGGAAGGCACGCCGCAGGCAACTGATGCCACGGGTACAACAACTGCAGTAACACCGGCAGATCATAGCACTGAAGGTCTTACTGAGACCGGAAGGGGCTACGAGGGAATAGAAGGGACCGGTAAGTATAACTATGGTGAAGCCCTGCAGAAATCACTTCTGTTCTATGAACTTCAGAGAAGCGGCAAACTGCCTGATGCCGTAAGGTGCAACTGGCGCGGAGATTCGGGCCTTACTGACGGTTCGGATAACAATGTCGATCTTACGGGCGGCTGGTATGATGCGGGCGACCATGTTAAGTTCAATCTCCCCATGGCATATTCGGCAGCCATGCTCGGATGGTCCCTTTATGAGGACAGGCAGGCTTATGATGAGAGCGGACAGACACAGTATATCTTAGGTGACATCAAGTGGGCGTGCGACTATCTGATCAAATGCCATCCGGAAGACGAGGTCTTCTACTATCAGGTTGGCGACGGCGGTGCCGATCACTCATGGTGGGGACCTGCTGAAGTCATGCAGATGAACAGACCTTCATACAAGGTTACGAAGAGTGAGCCCGGTTCTGCCGTTGTGGGCGAAGCTGCTGCAGCACTTGCCGTTGCATCGCTCGTGTTCAAGGATACTGATCCTGATTATGCCGCAAAGTGTCTTACTCATGCCAGGAGTCTTTATGCTTTCGCTGATTCGACAAGGAGTGATGCAGGATATACGGCTGCCAACGGATTCTATAATTCATGGAGCGGGTATTTTGACGAGCTCGCATGGGCGGGATGCTGGTTATATCTTGCAACTGATGACAAGTCTTATCTTGATAATGCGAAGACATGCTTTACGCAGGCAGGCCACGATCATGACTGGGCAATGTGCTGGGATGATGTGCATATCGGAGCTGCTGTAATGCTCGCTAAGATCACAGGTGAGGGAGCATATAAGGATGAGGTCCAGAAGCACCTTGATTTCTGGTCCTGCGGCACTTCTGACGGTCAGAAGATAACATATTCCCCCAAGGGCCTTGCATGGCTCGACCAGTGGGGTTCATTAAGATATGCGACGACGACTGCTTTTATAGCTGCCGTGTACAGCCGGTGGGACGGCTGCCCCTCAGACAGGACATCAACATACTGGGATTTTGCCGTCAGCCAGGCTGATTATGCACTTGGTTCTTCAGGCAGATCCTATGTTGTGGGATTTGGTGAGAATCCGCCTGAGCATCCTCACCACAGAACGAGCCAGGGGTCTTATTGTGACAACATGAACGAACCCGGTGAGGCAAGGCATACGCTGTATGGCGCGCTTGTCGGAGGTCCGGATGCATCTGACGGTTATTCCGATACGGTGTCCGACTATAACAAGAATGAGGTCGCATGTGATTACAATGCGGGCTTCACGGGACTCCTTGCAGCGATGTATTCCAGGTATCACGGCAAGACTCTGATCGACTTTGGCGCGGTCGAGGAAGTTCCCGCAGATGAATATACGGCCGAGTGCGGGATCAATGTTGACGGCAGTGATTTCGTTGAGATCAAGGCATTTATCTGCAACAAGACCGCATGGCCGGCAAGGACCGCATCTGACCTGGAATTCAGGTATTTTGTCGATCTGTCCGAGATCTACAAGGCAGGCGGTGACGTATCCGGTGTCAGCATCAATACGAACTATATGCAGTCAGGCAGGGTCGACGGACTCAAAGTCTGGAACGAGAAGGATCATATCTACTACCTGTCTGTTGTCTTCGATGACGGAGGGCTTTATCCCGGCGGACAGTCTCAGTACCAGTCAGAGATCCAGGTCAGGATGACAAGTCCAAACGGCAAGTGGGATAACGGTAATGACTATTCTTACAACAACGGTACCGTCCTTCTTGAGAACGGCAAAGTAGTATACGGAACGGCTCCGGGAGAGGAAGGATCGTCTTCAGGTTCATCCGCAGCTACTGCTGCCCCGGGTGAGACTTCGGCAACTGAGCAGACTTCACAGACTTCCGGGCAGGGCTCTTCAGGAGGATCTGCAACATCGGGAAAGCTGTCGGTCACGATGACTTATAACGATAATTCCACGAATGCCAATGCCATTGCAGGAACGCTCGATATCAAGAATACCGGTTCCTCTTCAGTCGATTTATCCAAGCTGAAGATCATGTATTACCTGACGAATGACGGCGGCGGACAGCTCGTCTTTGACTGCTACCATGCGGCAGTAACGACTTCTTCGGGACAGTACACTGCGCTTACCGACAAGGTCAAGGGATCGTATTCATCTGCGAG
>Ga0310691_10008421_pt1 | contig 10583 bp, 10 predicted proteins | sample 176DNAGHGlowgp2_FD_203887 | JGI IMG/M metagenome (GOLD analysis project Ga0310691, IMG submission 203887) | Sheep rumen microbial communities from Palmerston North, Manawatu-Wanganui, New Zealand - 1766 DNA GHGlow gp2 (v2) (version 2) | ecosystem: Host-associated > Mammals > Digestive system >... | reverse complement strand
GCGTTATTCCGTTTATAACTGAAATGTGAGTAAGAGCCGCGCAGCGCCCGTCCGGACGCGGATGTGCGGTGAAGAGAAAATCATCACAATTAGGAGGAAAGTCATAATGAATAAGACTGAATTGGTTGCGGCTATCGCTGCAAAGGCTGACGTTAAGAAGGAAGATGCTAAGAAGATGGTTGACGCGTTCATCGGAACCGTTACCGACACTCTTGCTGCTGACGGCAAGGTTGTTCTCGTTGGTTTTGGTACGTTCGAAGTAAACAAGAGACCTGCTCGCAAGGGTCGCAACCCGCTTACGAAGCAGACGATCACGATCAAGGCGTCCAAGCAGCCTAAGTTCAAGGCTGGTAGCGCTCTTAAGGAAGCCGTTAACAAGAAGAAGTGATTGTGACGCGGTGACTATTGCGTATAAAGACAGACATTCTTGGGCCGGTCGCCGATGACCGGCCCATGTTTTCATTAAAGTGAGGCTGTATGAGGCTGGACAAATACCTGAAGGTGTCCCGGCTGATCAAGCGCCGCACCGTGGCCAACGAGGCCTGCGATGCGGGGCGCGTAAGCGTGAACGGCCGCCCGGCGAAGGCGTCCGTTGAGGTGAAGGTCGGCGACATCATTGAAATCGGATTCGGAAACAAACTCGTGAAGGTGGAAGTCCTTGACGTGGCGGAGACGGTCCGCAAGGACGACGCCAAGGAACTGTTCCGGTATCTGTAGAAGGCGCGGCGGTAAGCGCGGCGGGAACGACGCCGCGGCGTAAATTAAGACACAGAGGCGGCGGAATGAAAAACAAGCTGGTAAAGAAAAACCACAAACTGGAAAGCGGCGTATTTTCCCTGCTGCTGCTCGCGGTGATCACCTTGCTCATCACGGGTGTGTTTGTGTACCTTCGGAAGACCGCCGAGGACCGCTACGCCGCACGTGTGGAGGAGAAGGAGCAGCTGATCCGCCTCAAGGCGGAGGAGGAAGCCCGCGCGAAGGCCATCGAGGAGCGCCGGGCGTATGTGCAGACGCGAAGCTACATGGAGGACGTGGCCCGCGAAGTGTTAGGGCTGGTCTACAAGGACGAGATCATCTTCCGGCCGGGCGCTACGCCGACGCCGACGTTTACGCCGACGCCGACACCGATCCCGAAGCCGGAGAAGAAGTAGTGTTCTGCAAGGGACGAAGCAGGAGCCCGCGCTAAGCCCGGCCGCAGGCACGAAACAGTGCGCATATTGAGGAATCTATGGAAACGAAGATAACACGCAGAGTTCGCGAGTGGATCGCGAAGGAACAATTGTTGGCACAAGGGATGAACGTGATCGTCGGATACTCCGGCGGAAGCGATTCCCTGTGCCTTCTTTTGCTGTTGCGGGACATTGCCGCCGACCTGTCGTTAAACCTTACGGCAGTCCACGTCAACCACGGAATCCGCGGCGCGGAGGCCGACCGGGACGAGGCGTTCTGCCGCGAGACTGCGGAGCGGCTCGGGGTTGCATTTCGCGCGGTCAGCGTGGACATCCCGGCGCTTGCAAAAGAGCGCGGGAAGGGTATTGAAGAGACCGGGCGGACGGAGCGCTACCGGATCTTCGCGGAGATCGCCGCAGAGATTTCGGAGAAATTCGGCGGCGCAACCCGGGTGGCGGTGGCGCATCACGCGGACGATAACGCGGAGACCATTCTCATGCACCTCGTGCGCGGCAGCGGCCTGCGGGGCCTCACGGGCATTCCCGCGGACAGCACGCCCTTTGCCGACAAGACGGTCCACCTGATCCGGCCCCTGTTGCCCCTTACGAAGAAGGACATTCTCGCGGAGCTTTCGGCCCGCGGCGAAACCTATTGCGAGGACGCGACGAACTACGAGGCGGACGGCGACCGCAACATCCTGCGGAATCGCATCATGCCGCTTCTTGCGGAGCTCAATCCCCGGGCCGGCGCGCACATCGCTTCGGCAGGCACCCACTTAAGTGCTGCGTGGAGATTTATGGACGAGCAGGCGAAGGAAGCCTTCCGGCGCGTATGCCGCGACGGCAACCCTTCGGCAAATTCACCCGCCCCGCAGGGCTCCTCCCGCGACCTGCGAAACCTGGAGCTCGACGTGGAGGCGCTTCTTGCGCTGCCTGCGGCGCTGCAGAGCGAGGTGGCGATGCATTATCTCGCGGCGGTCTGCGGCCACCGCAAGGATCTTACGGATGCCCATGCTGCCATGGTGCAGAAGCTTGCCAAGAGCACGGTTTCCGCCGAGGCGACGTTCCCTTACGGCGTGACGCTTGTGCGCGGATACCGGCACGTGTACCCGAAACGGGAGAAGGAAGAATTTGCCGGGCGGCACGAAGTCGGACGGCGCGAACTGGAGCGCGGCGTGAAGCTCACCTTCTTCGGCGGTCGGCCGAGGGTTCTCACCTTTGCGGTGCACGAGCGAGCGGCGGAGGATTGCGGCGAAACCGGCGCAGGCGCAACGTGCGGCGAAACCGCCGGGACAGCGCGGGACTCCGAACAAAGCGTGAATTTTACGGAAAATCAGTATACGAAACGGTTTGATTATGATACAATAGGCAAGGCCTGTGTCGTTCGCACAAGGCGCCCCGGCGACCGCATCACCATCACGGCGGACGGGCACACGAAGACGGTGCAGGATGTATTTGTCAACGCCAAATTCCCCCGCACCGAGCGCGACAACCTGCCTCTGGTGCTGACGGCGGACGAGGCGGCCGTCATCTGGATCCCCGGCGTCCGCGGCAGCGAAGCGTACCGCGTGACCGACGCGACAAAGCGCGTGCTGGAGATACGTATGGATGAGCTGTAAAAAGCGGTAATGGTATGAGAAAGAAAATCATTATTGGTTGCTTGGTAATCGTATGTGTCATAGCAGTATATAGTTTTGGCTGGCCTTATGTTGATCTGGCCAAGCGAAAAAATGCTTTAAAGAAGTATGATGTCCAAAAAGAATGGAAAGACAATTCTCTGGAATATGAGGATGCAAAGTATTTCTTGCGCGTCGTGATGACCATGGAAGAGTGGGATGCTTTCCGTGAAACAATAATTAAAAATAATTGGAGAAGGGAAGTCATCACTACGGGCACAAAAAATATTATCAATAGTGAGATGTTTTCTGATGAGGAAGCAGGGCAAGTGTCTGAGATTTGGACAATAGGTGAGGATGTAAAATATCTGTTTAGAAGCAAGTACTTTACTGAATACGTATATGCTATGCCTTATGGAGGCAACATGGTTTTGCAATATGAATTAGCTATGTATCCCGGAGGTACAAAGTAGTTATACAAGAGGAGGAGACTCATGGAAACGGTCAGTGTGATGATTCCCGAGGAGGAGCTCTTGGCGCGCGTGCGCGCTATGGCAGCGCAGATTACGGCGGACTATGAGGGCAAGGAGATTAAGCTCATCTGCATTTTGAAGGGCAGCGTCTTTTTCACGACGGAGCTTGCGAAGCGCATCAATCTGCCCATCAAGCTTGATTTCATGTCGGTGTCGAGCTACGGCGACGACGTGGAGAGCTCGGGCCGCGTGCGCATCGTCAAGGACCTTGACGAGACCATCCGCGGGCAGAACGTGATCGTTGTCGAGGACATCGTGGACTCGGGGCGGACGCTGGCGTTCCTTCTTGAGATGCTCCAGAGCCGCAAGCCGGAGTCGCTTCGGCTGTGTACGTTGCTCGACAAGCCGTCGCGGCGCGTGACGGATGTGAAGGTGGATTATACGGGATTTGAGATACCGGATGAATTTGTCGTGGGGTTCGGACTTGACTATGCGCAGCGCTACCGCGCGCTGCCCTTCATCGGCAAGCTGAACATCACATCGGAAGATTGAAGAAACTGTCGGAAGACGGCAACGGAAGATTGAAGAAACATTTGAAGATTCGGAGGCGTAAGAACGCAAGTGAAACGTAACAGATCGTACCGCGGAATGGTGTTCTATTTCATTCTGCTGGGCATATTTATCGTCGCCATGATCTACTCGGGACTGGCGGACCGCAATGCGACGCAGTATACGCATGCGGATTTTGCGAAATGGCTTGAGGAAGGCAAGGTGACGGCGGTGGCGGTCACTCCCAACGAGGAGGTGCCCACGGGCCGCGTTCGTGTGGAGATGACGGACCACGAGATTCGCGAGTTCCAGTTCTCGGACATCAACCAGATCGTCGCGGAGGCCGAGGCGGCAGGTGTCACGGTCATCGTGACGAAGGTGGACAAGCCCAGCTGGTTCTGGACCACCGTGTTCCCGTACCTCGTCATCCTGATCGCCGTAGTGCTTGTGTTCCTCGTGCTCGGACACTCTCTGGGCGGCGGCGGAAGCAACTCGCAGGTGCTGAACTTCGGCAGAAGCCGCGCGCAGATGACCGACGGCAAGGAAAATCCTACGACCTTTAAGGACGTTGCGGGCCTTCAGGAAGAGAAGGAAGAGCTCCAGGAGGTTGTTGATTTCCTGGCCAACCCGAAGCAGTTCATCCGCGTGGGCGCCCGCATCCCGAAGGGCATCCTCATGGAGGGCCCGCCCGGAACCGGTAAGACGCTCCTTGCGAAGGCCGTGGCCGGCGAGGCAGGCGTTCCGTTCTTCTCCATCTCCGGCTCCGACTTTGTGGAAATGTTCGTCGGTGTCGGTGCTTCCCGCGTGCGTGACCTCTTCGCGACCGCGAAGAAAAATGCACCCTGCATCGTCTTCATCGACGAGATTGACGCCGTTGCAAGACGCCGCGGCGCAGGCTTGGGCGGCGGCCATGACGAGCGCGAGCAGACCCTGAACCAGCTCCTTGTGGAGATGGACGGTTTCGGCGTCAACGAAGGTATTATCGTCCTTGCGGCAACGAACCGCGTGGACATTCTGGATCCGGCGATCCTTCGCCCGGGTCGTTTCGACCGCAAGGTCATGGTCGGCAGACCGGACGTGCGCGGCCGTCTGGAAATCCTGAAGGTACATGTGCGCAACAAGCCTCTCGGCGAGGACGTGAACCTCGAGCATATCGCTCGCTCCACCGCCGGCTTCTCCGGCGCGGACCTCGAGAACCTCATGAACGAGGCCGCCATCACGGCCGCAAAGGAAAACCGTGCATTTATCAATTACGATGACGTCAAGAAAGCCCTTATCCGGGTCGGTATCGGCACGGAGAAGAAGAGCCGCATCATCTCCGACAAGGAGAAGCGCATCACAGCCTTCCACGAGGCAGGCCATGCGATCCTCTTCCACGTTCTGCCGGATGTGGGACCGGTTTACACCGTCTCCATCATCCCGACCGGAACCGGAGCCGCCGGCTACACCATGCCGCTGCCGGGTGAGGACGAGATGTTCGCAACCCGCGGGCAGATGCTTCAGCAGATTATCGTATCCTTAGGCGGCCGCGTCGCGGAGGAGCAGGTCTTCTCCGACGTCACTACAGGCGCAAGCCGCGATATTAAGCAGGCAACCGACCTGGCCCGCTCCATGGTCGTCAAATACGGCTTCTCCGAGTCCTTAGGCCCCGTCAATTACGACGCGGACGAGGACGAGGTCTTCATCGGCCGCGACTACGGCCACACGAAGAGCTACAGCGAGAACGTCGCCAACAAGATCGACGAGGAAGTGCGCCGCATCATCGACGTCTGCTACGCCGACGCCCAGCGCATCATCGCGGAGCACCGCGATGTGCTTGACGCCTGCGCCGAGCTCCTTCTTGAGAAGGAACGCATCACCCGCGAGGAGTTCGAGGCGCTCTTCGGCATCACGCCCGAGGCCGAGAACGGCCCCGTCGTGACCGAGATTTCGCTTGATGAGGCGGAGGCTGCTATGGGGGCTGCCGTGGGCAATCCCGACGCGGACGCCGCCGCTGAGGGCGCGAACGGCACTTCGGAGGCCCTTGAGGCCGGCGAGGCAACAAACAAAGAAAACTAACAAACTTACAGCGAAGCAAGGGCAGGAAAACGGGCAAGAGTCCGGCTTTCTTGCCTTTTCCGCTTGTAAACCCCGTTTTTTCGTCGATGGAAGCAACTTTTCAATGGAAATTGGGAGAAACATGGATTTCCATTGAAAACTGACCTCGTTTTACAGAAGCGAAAAAGAGTGATTCGGAGCGAATTCAATGGAAAACGGGAAAGTGAAAGAAAACCATTGAGTTTGAAACCGAAGACACCGCGGCGAAGAAAAAGAGACAGATACAATTACAATGCAAACGACGAAATTCCACTGAAACCATTGAAAGCCGGAGAAATCGGGGATTTGAGACAGGTAAAAAGAGGAGCGACACTCAAGGGAAAAAGACTAAGGAGGCAATTATCATGGCATGGCTCACAGATAACATGGGAACAATTGTTGTCGCCGCGATTCTTGCAATCATCGTGGCATTGATCCTTCACAAAATGATCCGCGACCGCAGGGCCGGCCGCAGAAGCTGCTCCTGCGGCTGCGAGGGGTGTCCGGGCAGCGCAACCTGCGGGAAACGACCGGGCGCGGAGCGAGGCAGCCGTTCCGGGGCAGGCAACGACAGTCGGTAGGGCAGCAGCCGCATGGGGGACGGGGTGCGGAAACCGCTCCGGCAGTCACCGCAGCAGCACCCCGCGACAATGAAGAAAAAACCGCGAAAAACGCCCAATTGTAAAAAATGACGGAAAAACGGGGCAAAAAACACCGCATTTTGATGTGCAACCGACACAATAACGAAAGACCTTCGTCAAACTGCACAAAAAGAAATTGAGCTTTTTGTAATGTTTGTGCACACATCCGCACTGACCCGTGGTATTATAATAGACGTAAACCCCAATACATTATAGTTTTTGCTACACCCCATAAGTAACAAAAATACCTTCTCCGGGAAACGCCCCTGTTTAACGACAGGGGCGTTTCCTATTGTGTCCGAAACTGTCAAGTGCAGATCCCCGCCATGCGCGAATCGAATCAATCGAATCTTGACAATTATCACGGCGCACCGTTATAATACAAAAAAGCCGTAAAAGGAGGACACCATGGATATCAACAAACTGATGCAGGCCAAGCGCCTTTCAAAATATCGTCTTGCCATGAGAAGCGGCGTGCCTTACATGACGCTGAGCGACATCTGCAGCGGCAAGACAAACCTCGGCAAATGCAGCGCCGAAACAGTCTACAAGCTCGCCCGCGAGCTTGACGTCACGATGGAGCAGCTGGTGGAGCAGTATGTTCTGAAGAGGCCGGCTTTTGAAAATTATAAAAGCTACGTGTGTCATCAGGTGAAGTCTTTGGGAGACATGGAGTTTATTGTGGAAACACTAAACAGCGGAGAGATTCGCAGATATTATGAACGGGAATGGTATCCGGAAAGCTTTTACCTGCTTGCGATGCTTGACTATATCAGCAGGGAAAACCAGATTCCGCTTTGCAGTGATTATGATGATATTCGATCCCAAAAACTGGAGAAGCCGATTTATCCGGCCGGAATACGACTGATGGCGAAGGCGAGCGAGGATGTTGCAATCTATGAGGAAGCAAAAAAGGAGGCAATTCCCGAGTTCCTGCGTTTTAACATTGTTGAAAGCGGGGTGAGGGATGTTGTCTGATTCGGTTAAATCGGTTGAAATAACAAAAGATAATCTGGATGAGTTCCTGAAAGAAGTGGCGAAAGAGTATCGCAAGCTTGCAGGGAAAAGCATGCCTGCGGAGATTGTTCTTGTAGGCGGAGCAGCAGTCTTGGTGAACTATGGATTTCGCGTGGCTACGACGGATGTGGACGCACTGATTTATGCGGCCTCAGCGATGAAGGATGCAGTTACAACGGTTGGAGACCGGTATGGTTTACCGGCGGATTGGCTGAATACAGATTTCATTCATACAGGATCATATACAGAGAAGATTGTACAATACTCCGGTTATTATCGCACTTTTTCAAATGTTTTGACGGTACGAACCGTATCGGCAGAATATCTTGTTGCCATGAAACTGCGTTCCGGAAGGCCGTACAAGCATGATCTTTCCGATATTGTCGGGATACTGAAGGAACACGAAACGAAAGGTACACCGATAACGAAGGCGGCCGTTCAAAGGGCGGTAAATGAATTGTACGGGGACTGGGAGGTGCTCCCGGCAAGATCGAAAGTATTTGCAGAAACAGTGTTTGGCGGAAAATCCTTAGAAGAACTGTATGAAGATACTGAGGAGGGCGAGAAGGAGGCCAAAACCCTTCTGCTTGCGTTTGAACAGAAATATCCCGGTGCAATACGAAAGACAGGGGCAAGCGAAATCGTCGACCTGATACGGGCGCGCCAAACGGACACAAAAGAGGAATCCTAAGCCAAACGCCCCCCCCGGCCCCAAAGACTTGATTTTTTCACGGGATTGCGGTATACTCACTATGTATGACTGCGCCATTTGACGGGAGAAGTGCGCCCAAACGGGCGGAACCGGCGCGGGGCCGACAGTTCGGGCAACGCCGCAGCGCAGACAGTATGGGCAACGCCGCGGCGCGGCAGATGTAAGGGGAATATACACGGAGGGATTCCTGCGAAGGCAGGAGCTTCTGCCGGTGCGGCGAAGGCCGGACACGGCGGGAGGCAGACACGTAATGAGCGAAAGCAATAGAAAAGTGAAGCCGATGCGCAGATTCTTCGGACGGGAGCATTGGATCGGCATCTCCCTGTTCCTGGCAATCTACGATATCGTGGCGGTATCGATGAGCTACTTCCTTGCGTTGTGGCTTCGCTTCGATTGCCGCTACTCCATCATTCCCGGCGAATACCTGCGGGCGTGGAAGCTGTTCACGCCGGCTTATGTTGTAGTATCTATCTTACTCTTTTATATCTTACGGCTCTATAAGAGTATCTGGCGTTTTGCAAGCTACTCGGAGCTTCTTCGGACCATCATCGCATCGATGATCACTGCGGTTGTGCATACCGTGGGAATCACCGCCATGATGCGCTACATGAAGGAGACCTTCGTCCAGAGCCACCGCATGCCCCTTTCGTACTATATCATCGGAGCCATCATCCAGTTCTGTCTCGTGCTGGGGATTCGCTTTGCGTACCGTTTTATTCTCCTGATCCGCACGGAAGCCCGCATCGGCAAGCCGAAGGGAGCGGGAGCCAACGTCATGATCATCGGCGCGGGAGCAGCCGGACAGATGATTCTCCGCGACATCAACTCGGCGCAGGAAGTCGGCGACCGCGTTGTGTGCATCATCGATGATAACAAGAATAAGCAGGGACGCTACATCGACGGCGTGCCTGTTGTCGGCGGCCGCGACAACATCATGGAGGCGGTCGAGAATTATCATGTGCAGAAGATATTCCTTGCGATTCCCTCGGCAGAGATGTCGACACGCAGGGATATTTTGAGCATTTGCCAGGAGACCGGGTGCGAGCTGAAGAATTTGCCGGGCATGTATCAGCTCGTAAACGGCGACGTGTCCGTGTCGAACCTCAAAAATGTGTCTATCGAAGATCTCCTCGGTCGCGATCCCATCCGGGTCGATATGGGGGAGGTCTTTTCGTTCCTTCACGGCAAGACCGTGCTCGTCACGGGCGGCGGCGGATCCATCGGCAGCGAGCTCTGCCGGCAGGTCGCGGACCATCATCCGAAGCGCCTCATCATCTTCGACATCTACGAAAACAATGCCTATAATATACAGCTGGAACTCAAGGAAAAGCACCCCGAGCTCGATCTCGTCACGCTGATCGGCTCCGTGCGCGACTCACGGAAAATGTTCCAGGTCTTCGAACAATACAAGCCCGACGTCGTCTACCACGCAGCGGCCCACAAGCACGTGCCGCTCATGGAGGACAGCCCCTGCGAGGCCATCAAAAACAACGCCATCGGCACCTACAAGACCGCTTACGCGGCCATGGTGCACGGCTGCCAGCGCTTTGTGCTGATCTCCACCGATAAGGCCGTCAATCCGACCAACATCATGGGCGCCTCGAAGCGCCTGTGCGAGATGATTATCCAGAGTTTCGACGCCAAGATCAAGGAAGGCAAGGCCGCCGAGATCCCGCAGCTCTTCACGCATTATACGAAGACCCGCGGCGGCAAGGAAAAACTCGACCTCGAGGCAAATGCAGAATTCTTCCGCAACATCCGCACCGAGTTCGTGGCTGTCCGCTTCGGCAACGTCCTCGGCTCCAACGGCAGCGTCATCCCGATCTTCAAAAAGCAGATCGAGAAGGGCGGCCCCGTCACGGTCACGCACCCTGACATCATCCGCTACTTCATGACCATCCCCGAGGCCGTCAGCCTCGTCCTCTTAGCCGGCACCAACGCCCGCGGCGGCGAGATCTTCGTCCTCGACATGGGCAGCCCCGTCAAGATCGACACGCTCGCGCGCAATTTGATTAAACTCTCAGGCCTGAAGCCGGATATTGATATCAAGATTGAGTATACCGGGTTAAGACCGGGCGAGAAGCTCTATGAGGAGAAACTGTTGGCGGAAGAGGGAATTCGTAAGACCGAGAACGAAAAGATTCATATTGGGTGCCCTCTGAAGTTCGACATCCCGCAGTTCCTCGATGACCTCGACGACCTGATGGACGCCGCATACGCGAACAGCCGAGATATTAAGAGATTGGTGGCAGGTATGGTGAATACGTACCACCAGGAGGGCGTGGATGCGATTCGGAGTGAGACGTATCGGTTGCTGATGAAAGAGGTTG
>Ga0310691_10008420_pt1 | contig 10584 bp, 21 predicted proteins | sample 176DNAGHGlowgp2_FD_203887 | JGI IMG/M metagenome (GOLD analysis project Ga0310691, IMG submission 203887) | Sheep rumen microbial communities from Palmerston North, Manawatu-Wanganui, New Zealand - 1766 DNA GHGlow gp2 (v2) (version 2) | ecosystem: Host-associated > Mammals > Digestive system >... | reverse complement strand
TAAATTTCTGTTCATCGTCAATTTTTGATGGTTCGTCATCAGAGACAATCTCATAATCATCCTGATCTTCAAAATACAGTTCATTGACAACAAACATATCACGGATGTAATATGTTTTATCCAAGAGTTTATCTACAATCCATATCTGTTCATAGTTTTTCTTTCGGATTCTGTCACCTCTCTTGAATTTCGGCTTGATGGCATAATCTGCTTCAAACTCGTTACAGTTCTCAGCAGTCTCAATATAATCTTCAACATCTATGATATATGGTTCGTCTGTATTGCAATCTGGATGAAACCAGCAACTTACTGATTTGTGCCTATGATATGCACAAGTACAGTTATAGCAACTTCTGATATTCTCTTGTTCATTCAGTCTTATGATTTCTTCATCATTTAACTGATCTATTACCACATTCTTTATATTGCTCATAGTTTATTTCCTTTATATGAAACAGAAATAGTTGTATCCATATCTCCAAAATGCTTATACATATTGTCTTGAGCTTTTAATGCAAGGCCTTTCTCAATTAATCCCTGATAGTCGAAATGATGTTTGATTAACCACTCAAGTGTATTGAAATCAGGCATATCAAACCATTTTCCGTTTACTTCTATCTGATAGACAGTAGTCAGTTTTTCGTATTGTTTTCTTTCTCTTTCTGTCATATCAGACAGAGGTCTGAGGTATGGAGTGAAGTCTTCAATAACATAAGGCTCTGCTTCATGTTGTTCCATTAGAGTGTCTGATAGTCTTTTACATTTCTCTGTACAATTCACAGTAATAGTATCATTGTACAAATCTATGCCTTCTAATGTGACTTCAACTGGAATATCTTCATCAAGGTAATGACCTGATTCTAAAGAGTATTCTTTAGTCAGAACATTTACATATACTCTGCCTATCACTCCATATGGAAGTCTTGCAGACATATCTTTGATTAGAAGTTTCTTGTCAAATTTTGAATGACTGTTCATTGAATTCAATTTTATTTTCAAGTAAATCTGTTTCTTCTACATTATAGCCTCCGTCCCAATCTGTACAACTGATGTTGAACGGGTTTGGAGTTTCCCATATCTTCTTGCAAATCTGCTGTTTCAATTCTTCTATCTTCTCCGGAGTAAAGATGATTTTCTGAAGTTGGTTTTCTACTTCAGACATCGCTTTCCATTCATCTTTATTGTCAAGATTGTCACGGATTCTGTCAGTTATGGTTTCTATATCGACATTTGTGTACACACTTTCTTCGATTGAAGTATATTTGTAATCAAGGTGTACAGTAAATTGAAATACATGTTTTGCTTCCATATTTTAAAATTTGTACATTTCTGATTTTGCTTCTAATGCTGCATCCTGACTAATCAAATTCATATAGTCAAACTTATGTTCTTTTAGCCAGTTAGTAATCAGTTCACATAAGTTGAATGGTGTCGTACTGAGATATTCTTCAAATGTTCCACCTTCCCTATATTTGATTCCAGGAAAATATTTGTCAGACAAATCAATCTCAGCACAATCAGTTAGTTCTGTTAATTCTTCTGCTTCTTTTTTAGTCATTGAAGTAAGCGGTCTCAGATACAATTTGCACCATTCAATTGAAGAATATCCTCTGTTGAGAAAATCTTCAAGATAAACTTTCTGCTCATATGTATATGGAGAAAAATCTGGATAGACTTGAACACAGTTTCCGAGTAGGTTTACTGAAAATAACTGACCGTCAAATTCAAATTGCTCTTTTGAATCTGATGATTCCATATTTTTGATGGTACAGTGAACCCACAGTTTATATGGAAGATAACTACATAGAATTGCAGCATTGTTGATGTTCTGGTTCATACAAATTAATTATTTAGTTTTCCATACCCAAGCAAAGAATGCTACTACCAGAACGATGATGATAATCCAAGTTATTGTACTCATAATGAAAATGTTATATTGTTAATCTTCAAGATAACCGTATCTGAAAACACCAGAGGGAAATGATTTCTTAATGTAGTTTATTGTTTCCATTCCCTTGAATTCCATAAAGAACTGGTTACGGACTTCATTGGTTTTGTTAGATATAGTTATGAATTCTACTCTGTTGTCCGGTGCCCAGCTGACTTGTGTTGTGATTTTATCATTGCTAATCAGCATTTTGGTTCCATCACATTGTAATTCACGAATGACAGTTTCAGTGTCTAAAACTGTGTTGTCCCAGATAACTGGTCTTGCTTTTCTTTTGTTTGTATTCATAAAATTATCTGCTTTAATTTGTTTCTGCAAAGATAGTCAAAAAATCTCATATAGAAAACAAATAAAGCAGATATTTAGGATAGTTTAACGAAATTATTTCTTTTTCCATTTAATAGTGAGCTGATTACAAGGATCTCTTTGGTCTCCGTTGAATATAGAACATTCAAATCCTTTAGAACCGAGGAACTGAATGAGTTCTTGAGTTATCTTCTTGTCATTGAACTCAATATAAGTGCTTTTCTCTCCATTCTCAGCCGCTTTCCGAATATGCTGATATACAAACTTGACATCATTATTCAGTCGTTCTTGTATTACTTTTTCAGCATATTCTGCTGCTTCCTGTGCTGTGAAATATTCATTTTCAATCATTTTCATTTTCTTTGATATTGATATAATTATGTTTAAGCAATTTGCATAGTGTTTCAAAAACTGCATCTATTGGTTCATCAAGTGATATGATGTTTCCGAAATATGGAATCTGACCAGTAGTAAGAGGTTGTGTTTTTATATATAGACAATTCCATTTATTGCTGTCTGGTTGTGGATATAACTGAAACTGGATGGCATTATGATTATGAATGATTTCATATGGCATCAGTTTTATCAATGCATTCAAAGACCATGCTGGATATGTATAACCGTTTCTTGTTGAAAATAGTTTCATATTCAGATTTCTGCCATATGGCTTGCATTCTGGAACATTGTCTTTCCAAGTCATATCAGCAGTTAGTGTATTGAGACCAAGTTCTATAAGTCTCTTTGACTGCTCTCTGGTAGTGCATATTTTTGAATATAGCTGATGCTGTTCCATTATACAAGATTGTCTCTATGTGATTTCTTTACTTCATATTTTCCGTACTTTTCTTGAATGAGTTTCTTTTGTGTTTCAAGAGCAACTATCAGTTCAGGTTCACCGTCTTCATGATCCACATATAGAGATTCATATTCATATTGTCCTAAGTCATTTATGAAAATGTATCTGATTCCTTCTCTGATATGTTCTTCAAAATCATAGTATCCGAATCTCATTTCTCCAGCCGGTCCCTTGATTTTTATATATATTTCTTCTATGTTCACGGAAGTGTGAGTGATAAGCGAACCGTCATCTGCTGTGATTGGTTTGATTTCTGTATATGGCACAAAAATCTCAGTCAATAGAGCATCATCAAATAGATTTCCGATTGGTTTCGGTTCTTTGATGATGTATCTCTCAAATGGATAACATTCATTGAATATATTTATGAATTCTTGATCAGCACTTGTAACCATAATGTATATTTTTAACCGTAAATTTCTTCTCCGAACATAATGAACTGCATAAGTGTTTCAGCATGGTCCCAGTCAAACATACCATACATACCATCTTCATAGTTGATGAAATACCACATACAAGTTGCAGAATATCCTCCTTTCTTCATTGCTTTCTCAAGACCTTTGGTGATGTCATCAATAGTAGCATAGTAAACCATTGCTTCTCGTTCTGAGTCCCATTTGTGCTGAAGTTTTCCGTGATAATCTTTTTCATCTTCAGCAAAGTAGTCATATAATTCAATCTTGTTTCCGGCAAGCAGATGCTTTGCTATGACATCTTCAAAGCAGTCATTCTTGTCTGTAATGACAGACTTGTCTTCTGTATTCCAAGATGCTTTAAACCAATTGCCATTTAATGCACTTGAAAACAATTCAACTAAATCATTTTGTGTCAAATCACTGAGTTTGAAACTGTATTTCATATCTAAACAATTTTGTAAACGAATGATGTTCTTTCATCTATATCTTTTAGGCAGACATTATACCACTCAAACATAGTATTTCTCAGTCTTTCTGAAATCTTCGGATTTTTGTATTTCTCTATCGCTTTGTTGATTTCATTTTTATACTTATCTATTTCATCTTCTCTGATTCTGATGACTGAATTGTATCCTTTCTTGGTAGTATATGAAATGATATATCCGTCATCTGTAGTCCAGTTTTCTTTATATTCTGGAATGAATGTAGTGAATCTGGTGGGATGACTTATGTCATTTGGAAGAATCATCTGAATACACCCAGGGTCATTGTCATTCTTATCAATCACAATATGAATTAATTGTAGATATGCCTGTAGAGTCGGAAGATAGAACATTTTGAAATCATCAGAAGATTCAACATCATTTATATTTCTTATTAGACAAATCATTCTGCTGAAATCATGATACAATGTCTTATGAATGCATACAACAGGACTGTCATAGTCAGTATAGTAATATAATTCTGACATAGTGTTCATTAGTTCTCTGTATAGAGAAAACAACTCATTCTTGTACATAGCATGGTCAAAGATTTTCCAATAAGGATGCTCTTTAATTATGTCATGTATTTCTTTGAGTTTATTCAGAATCTCTTCTTTGTTTCTTTTATGTTCCATCATCAGAGCAAATTTAGTTTGATATGTTCGAGTTTTGATAAATCCGGTTCTGGTAATTCAAAATAAGATTCATCAATATCATTATTGTATAATGATCTGTATGCTCTCTTCAGCATCATAGTTATATGCTGGTTTGGAGCAAGACATGGATTATCCGGATTTGTGAAGATATCATATTCATTATTGTATGTGTCTAAAATGTATCTTACTACACCCTGACTTCTGCTGGCTCCGACTGCACAATGTATCAAGAATGTCTTTGTTGTCTTGATTTTGTCATCTATCCATTTCACTAAGTCAAATGCTTCTTCATAATCAAGAACATGGAGTATGTCAAAATATTCTCTGTTTTCTCCTGACACATACGGATAAGTGAAATATGCATTAGCTTGCTTGATTTTGCCAGACAAATACAAATCAAGAGATTCATCATATCCTCTTGATTCATGGTTTTCAAACCAGAACGGTCCAGAGTCATCGACATCAAGATTGAATATTGAAAGATTCTGGCTATTGTGACAGTCATTCTTGAACCAGTGTTCGGAACATTCTCCTTCTCCGGAAGTACAGATTGATATAGCACAGTAATTCTCACTGAGTGAATCTACCCAGTTGTTGTGCTGCATTATCTTCCTGAATTCATACCAGGAGTAGCAGAGAATGTTCCGTTTTGGTTTACACATATCAGCGGGTTTCAATAAATTTGACTGTACCGTTCATTACTCCGAATCGTGAATCTTCTTTGAATATTTTTGTTTTTGGAATGTAATCGGAGTCCATCGGTTCAACAAGATACCAGATGTTGTTCTCTTTCCAAGTCACTTCTATCAGTTTCTCACCGGGCTGGAGATTTATAGTCATATCTCCACCGTAGATTCTTGCTCTTGTGTTCTCTGTACATGAGACTGCTGCAAGCATCATAATTGCTGCAACAAACATAAATAAAATTTTCTTCATATATTATTTCTTTTTTGATTTATATATACAATTACTACAATCACAATCCATATTTGGGCAGTAAATACATTCTTCTTTTATCGTGATGCCTTTATCTGTAATCATCTTGCCTAATTTTCTAACCATATTCACACAATCTCCTGATATATGCTTCATATAAGAAAATGGGCTGTCTGATAAAATTTTTCTCCGTAAAGATAAAATTTCTCTTTGAAGTTTATCATCAATTTCTATTATCATATTACTTTAAAAATAATATATTGATTCATAGTTGAATTCTTCAAGATATGTATGGTTTTCTGATAAATGATTCATCATAGCATCTGGAACTTCAGAAAGGTTTTCCCAATTCTGTGATATACATTCATTTAAATTATTTGCCCATTGTGTCCTGTGAGACATAATTTCATCTTCTGATGCTGCAATGTTGAATTCCATTGCTTCTGATAATTCTGAAATGACCATTCCTGAGAACAGTCCAGATAATTCATATCTTTCAGCAAATATATTCGCGTTACACCATATCCCGATGCATTCTATATTACGAAGGAATTGCACATGCTGAGGAGATATGATGTCTCTTTCAAACATATTCTGAGAACCTCTGCAATTCGGAGATAGTAACCCCCATTCGGTTCCGTGACCGAGCATCATTATCTTGTTATATTCTCCGCTGTTTAATGCATTCCGGATTTCTGAATTTGAATTTGACTCATTCATTATGATATATTCAGCAAGGGAATTCTCATAGAGAACTCTCAAGAACTGTGTTGATGGATCATATGGATGAATTACCAAAACTCTCATTTCATTTATATTTAATTGTTCAAATTCTTTGTTATATTACTTAGAGGAACAAACAAGTCACCCGGTCGTAGTTCGTTAGTAACACACCATTCATCATTTGCACGGACAAGGAAATCTTGTGATGAATATTCGATGTTTTCTGTACATAACTGGAGATGTGGGAATAATTGTTTTCTTGCTGTCCACAGAAGATTTTCTGCATCTGCTTTCAGATTATGAGTATCTCCGTCTTCCAGTGCTTCTTCAATGATATGCTTTAATGCTCTCTCGAAATTAGACAGTTCTTGTTCTTCAACCAGGATATATTTGTCTTCGACATCATATGATATCGTTGCTGTTCCGCAATCTGTAGTACAGTAATATGAATGTTCATTGAGTTCTTTGACTCTTGCATGCCATACTCCCCGTCCGTCAACAGATGTAATCAAATCTCCGATTTTGAATTTTCTTTTTGAATCATTTATGACCATTAACAAATCAAATCCGGTTTCAAACGGAAGACCGTCAGTATGCCCGTCATATGAATAATAACGGGTTATCTCACTGTCTCCTGAAGTGACTGCTGCTATTATCGGGAAACCGCCTTTGTAGTCCCAACATAATATTCTGGCCGGATTTCCGTCACGGGTGACTATATTAATCTTTCCGGAGATTATATCTTGTTTTCTGTTTATGTCAAGCGGGTACTTCATTGTATATCTCATCAGGCCAGTTTTCACTACAATAACCGTATTCCTTGTTTCCGCAGTTCGGACAAGTGTACATATACTGTGGTGGAAGAGAAGTATATACTACTGAAGTGTCTGCTTCCATCACTGAACCACATTTTTTACATTTCTTCATATTTTATTTCTTGATTTATTATTTTTCAAATACACACAAACCCATCTGGTTTCCGGTACCCTAATATTATACCCGTTAGTTGTGTGTTTGATTTCTGCTCTGGTCTCAATTGGTGATAATGAGAATACTTTGACATTGCCGAGTTCTTTGAGAAATTCATATATGACCGGATTCTCCATCCTGTTAGAATAAGAGATGTCTGATTCATCCTTTGTCTTTAATGGAGAATCTTCAATCCATAATTCTTTTGTTTTTAAATTTGAAAGAAGTTCCATATTATCTTTTGATTTTTGGTGCATATTGTTTCAAACTCGGTTCAAGCATAATCATTTTTGTCCAGCAGTCTTCTACAGAAATGTTTGCTTCTTTTGCAAGATTCTCAATTTCTCTTGTGACATCTGCTTTTCTTTTTTCAAATGGAAACTGTTCCCAGGCAGTTGTCTTGAAGAATCCGGAAGGCAGAGCAAATTCTATGAATTTATGTGCTGTATCACCAAGTCCGAATGTTCCGATAATCCAGAGTTTGATTTGGTTCTCATACTGGTAGCGATTTATCTTTTTCTGTATCAATTCTTGTGTGAGATTGAAGCATAATGTAGCGAATTCACCGGATGCTATTCTGGCGAAATCTGCTTCTGTGTAGTTTATCATCTGAACCATAATTATTCTTTGATTTTGATTGTGCTGTCCGTTTTTGATGATTTCAGAAGATGTTGTAACTCATGTACAAATTTTATCACAAATAAATCATCTACATAGTCACTTCCGTGCTGAACAGAAACCCAAGGTCCGCAGTAAATTTTACCAGATGCCGTGAACACTACATATAGATTGAAATCTTTTCTTGAAGCGATTTTCACGCTTTCCTGCCCAAAATAATCATCTTCAATAGTGAAATTGTTTTGAGACATAATATCCACAGTTAAAGGTATGGGATACATATCTTCTGTTTTGAATGTCTCTTCTCCGTAGTGACGTGCAATTACAGTTACTGAATCTTTGAATACTTCTATAACTGGACAAACCCACATTCTGTGGTTGTACAGCAAGTCACCTCTCATAATTTCTGTTGTCTGAATCATAATTGTATTGTTTGGTGTTTAATATTCTGGTTGCAAAGATAAAGATAAAATTTGAGATAATGAAATTATTTTTTGGATAAAGTGAAAATATTAAGTTTATTTAACAAAGTGACTGTCCCAACTTCGCAGTTGAGACAGCCATAATATGATTAGTAATGCAAAAAGGATTTACTTTCTGTTCTTTTTCATACGGAGAAATTTCGGGTTCTGTGATCTCTGGTAGCGGTCATACAGTTCAGCATCAGAGAGCTTGACATATGAGAATACCATACCGAATGCTGAACCTTGACGCTCATTCAGACAGTTAAGAATGCTCTGGTAGCGGCTCTTGTTGTTCTGTGACATTGCACGGAGAGTTTCTTTCTGTGAGTTGAATGTGTTGACAAGTTCACGAGACCGGAGGTTGTATACATATACAGGACGGACCTGCTTGGGAGAAACTCTCTTAGTGTGCTTGCTGTGTCGGACAGACTTGATAGTCTTCTTGGACTGGTTCACATTAGCGGCTTTCTTGTTCTTTCCGCGCTGACGCGGCTCAAACTTCTCACCTTCGAATGTTGGAGACTGTGAGAATGTCATACCGTTCGTGCTCTTGCATTTACCAGCAAGGATGTTGTACACTGTTCCGTAGTGGATTCCAGCTGCTTCAATCTCAGAGTATGAGTTGAAAGTGTGAAGAAGTTCGCCGGTAGCAGGGTTGAAAGCATAGATGGGATACTGAGTCTTGGTATGCTTTGTAGATGTCTTCTTTGACTGCTTGACTTTGGTTGGTTCTTGTGTAGTTTTCACCTCACGGATTTCACAGGAGAAGATGTCATCACGGGTAGCAAGCAGATTCTTGACTTCAGTTTCAATTTCAGAGATACGAGCAATATGCTCCATTTTCTCTTTATTGAGTTTTTCTACTTCTGATGAGATGCGGTTTGCTTCTTCATCATGTGACTTGCGGACCAGAGCAATGATTGCATTCGCGTCCACATGGTTTGCTTTTGCGAACTCTGTACAGTTCTTCTCAAGCATTTGCTGGTAATTGCTGTTCATTGTTACTTTAATTTGATGTTAAATTATAAAACATTTCTTGAATGTGGTTGCAAAGATAAAAACTTATTTTTAAATAAAAAAATTAATAAGGTTATTTTAACTAAATTTGAGAATCATTAAGAAATCAACAGTTCAATAAATAAAGAAATGATATATTTTTAGTTATGGCTACATTCATTTCTGAGTTTTTCAAACTTGCTAAGATGCTGTTTGATTCAAAGCCGAAAGATTTCAATGATCTTGAGTTGTATGAGACAAAGCATTTTCCGTTCAAGGGATATAAGTATCTGTGCTGGTGTGGAAGGTGTATATATAGAACAAGTGCTCCGGGGGCTGGACAGTTAGTTGGGAAAGACAAGAACCATGAGAACACACATTTGAGACAGGCACAGGACTGTAAAACTTGGATTTCTTATTATCTGAAATATGTATGGTCCTGGTTTATAATCAGTCCGTGGTTCGGAAAGAAAGGATACTATATGAACAAATATGAGACTGAAGCATATGCTAAGGAAGCAGATGATAGTTATCTTGACAGAAGGGTATATAAGGCAGTCGATATGTTTGAATAGAAGAATAAGAGTTCAATCTGGAAAGAATGTTCTAAATCATCATATAAGTATAAGGTTTATATTGCAGATAAGTTCAAAAATTGTTAAATGACTTTAAAAATATTGTTGTTTGTAGTTAGAAATTAAAATATTCTTCTTATCTTTGTACATAAATCAATAATGTATGCTTGAATTATGCTGAATAAGAGATATATCAAAGACGGTGAAGTATTCTCTATTGGTAGGGGAATGTTCCAGTGTCACATAGCAGATGGAAGATATTGGGTAAAGGGTGAAACATGTTCAGACTGTTGTTTTTACAGGAATAAACCGAACGGGGCATGTAAGCAGTTGTACTGTTATCCGCAAGATCGTGAAGATAATAATGATGTCATTTTTGAACGTATATAAGAGATAATCTAAATAGGTTATCTCTTTTCTTTATGATAAATATTTTATATGTTCGGACAGTTTTTGTAATAGATAATAGAATTGCTTTTTATATTCTGATGAATATAAAGATGTTATTGTAGTGAAAACATAGTAATTCATAAAGTATTATCAATTATATCAGTTTTCTTCGGACTCCGCTGTTTCCGCGGTTGATAACCGCGGACATTCAGAACCACTGGTGATACAATGTCACCTCTATTCAGTAAG
>Ga0310691_10008418_pt1 | contig 10588 bp, 10 predicted proteins | sample 176DNAGHGlowgp2_FD_203887 | JGI IMG/M metagenome (GOLD analysis project Ga0310691, IMG submission 203887) | Sheep rumen microbial communities from Palmerston North, Manawatu-Wanganui, New Zealand - 1766 DNA GHGlow gp2 (v2) (version 2) | ecosystem: Host-associated > Mammals > Digestive system >... | reverse complement strand
TTCGTCGCAATAGTTAAAAAGTCGTGTGCTATTCTCCTCATCGGATTCTCCAAACCAGTTATCTCCGCTGAGCGTGAGTATGCGCGTTTCGGGGTCGTAGTCAAAGATGATATTCTCTGCTACGGCATAGTCATCGGTACTAATGTCTACATAACCGATGAGATAGTCTAGTCCGTACTCATCCTCTCCCATCACCTGATTGCTGGCGAACAGCACCTTGTCACCGGAGATGATACCTTTGGCCCAAGCCTCTTCAAACCAGTAGGAAAGTCCCTGCACATAAATGGTGTCGCCGTCGAAAGCCACCTGGACAGTCTCGTTCAGTTCGTCTGCACCGTCAGAGGTGTGTACCACAGCCTGCATGGCATAAGGTTCGGTTTCCAGACCTTCGGGCAGGACCACAGGTTCGGGTATCACCACTTCTGTCTTCTCACCGCCCTTCTTGTACAAGGCAACGGGCTGCTGGTTGGTGTAGGTGGAGGACTTGAAATAGCGGAAGCGTTCCTGATTCTGCGAAAGGTTGTAGCGCAGATAAGAACCACTCTCGGCCACGATGTTGGCATTGCCGTCGGTGTCGATGCCCAGTGTGTTGACATAGGCTGTCTCGCTGCTGGAGTTCAGACCGTTCTTGTCAGCAAAGTCCCAACCCATATACAGGCCGCTGTGGCTCTTGATACTGAATCCGCCCTCAACCGCCTCGATGGTGAAGGAGATGGCTGCGGTGGCATCCGTGCAAGCAATCTCCTGGTCAACGATGGTGACAGGAACCGTGTTGCTGGGTGCATCGAGTTTGTCTGTCAGACCACCATTCATGGCCAAAGCGCCGTCGGTACTTTCGTAGACAATCAGGTACTCGCCGTCCCAACTTTCAGGACGACTGCTGACCCTTACATAGGACGTTGCTTCCTCGGCTGCCTTGCGAGGAGCCTTGGCTTTGAGCTGAGGATGGTGTTTCTTCATGGAAGCAGGCAACTGACGGGCAGTCAGTGTGCGGGCTACCGGCATCTTCAGCGTCGTAAACTGAGCGGGTGTTGCCACTGCACGACGGGCTTTCGGTCCCTGTGCAAATGCTACTACTGCAACGAGCATAGCAATAAACAATGCGTAGAATTTCTTCATTACTTAGATTTTAAATGTTGTTTGTTTAGTAATCACTGGGCACAAAGTTACGAAATAATGCTGACGTAGCAAAGCGATTTTGGAAGATTAACGCAGCTCGCCCCATAAATAAAGGCAATTCGAGGAAAATTGGGGAAAGTCCGCAAGGTGCCACTAAGCAAATCGAGGCAGATTGCGGAACGAATTAGGTTTCCAATTCGTAACCCCCGATAGCCCCATATCGGATAGTTAAACTTTCTTAACAACCTACGCAAATCAAGGCATTTCCCGGCAGTTCGAACCGTTTTCACATTTTGCGTTTTTCTTTCCTAAATCTGCCGTGATTTGCGTAGCAATTTATTCCCAGAAAGGTATTACTTTTGCAGCCCGAATTTTAAAACCGAGTTAGAAAGAATGAGAAGAGCAACATTTTCTGAAATGAATTTCCGTCGCACTGATATATCCATGCAGGAACTCATGCCCGATTTCATCAAGGAGTTTGCCGTGTACCTTGCCAACGACCGCCACTTAGCCAAGTCCACTATCTGGCTGACGTGTATGCATCTGAAAGGAGTCGTAGGCCGTGCCCATGACAACGGCAAGATACAGCGCAACGTCTTTGCTCAGTTCCACATCAGCCCCAAGTGCAAGGAGCGTACGTTTCTGACAAAGGAAGAACTGAAGGCGGTGATGGCACATGAGTTTGAAGATGCAAATCTTGCCTTTGTCCGTGACCTCTTCGTATTCATGAACTTCACCGCCCTGTCGTTCGTGGACTTGAAGGAACTGACTACGGACAACATCATTGAGGTCAACGGTGACAAGTGGATAATGGGTAAGCGTTATAAGACGGGCATACCCTATCAAGTGAAACTGCTGGAGGTTCCCTTGCAAATCATAGAGCGTTACAGCAACTTCCCGAAGGACAATCCCAAATCGAACAGCAGCCATCCAGCACCGCCTTGATACGGCAGGGCTTAAACGCAAGATAGGCAAGAACCAAATACTGGCGATTCGCATCGTGCTGACTGGCACCCATACCGATATGGAGCAGATAGAGAAGAACGGCAGGCTTGATAAATGGTGCCAAGACAACCTTGACTGGCTACGCAAGACCTACGGAACAGGCAACGTCGTTTCAGCAGTGCTGCACATGGACGAGGAAACACCGCATATTCATGCCACCATCGTCCCCATCGTGCAGACAGAGCGGAAGAAACAGAAGGGAGGAGTCCGCGATGTTGATAACATCGTGGAGGGTACCAGGAGCAGACTGCCAAGAAGAGATATAGGACGAAAGCCCCTGCACCCCGTCTGTGTGCCGACGAGGTGATGAGCCGTGCCCGCTCGAACTTGTTCGCTTACAAAGCAAGAACCTAATACGCTACCAAGACACATACGCCGAGCAGATGGCGGCATACGGACTGCAACGAGGCATCAAAGGCTCGGAGGCGCAGCACATATCCACGCATGAGTATTACCGTAGCCTCATTGCACAGAGCGAGGACTTGCAGGCGAACATCACCCAACTGCTGGAAAAGGAAGCAGAGGCAAGAGAGGTGATAGCCGAGGCAGAACAGGCAAAGAAAGATCTTGCCCGTATCAAGGCGGAGGCAAAGACTGAGGAACTGAAGTCATCGACCTTGGTCGCTTGCCTAAGCAAGAACTCCGCTACGAAGACCGCCACCAGTGTACTCAACGGAGTGAATTCTCTTCTTGGCAGCAACAAGGTAAACCGACAGGAGAAAGAGAACGCCCAACTGCACAGGGAGGTTGAAGATTTGAATGGACAGATAGAGAGGCTGCACACCGATATGCAGAAGATGAAGGACGACCACGCAAGAGAAATCAACCGCACCAATGAGCAGCACCAGCAGGAGGTGAGTAATCTAAAGCGAATTCTTGATAAAGCATACCAGTGGTTCCCAAGTTTCAAGCGGTTCCTCAATATGGAGCGTGAGTGTCTGCAATATGGTTTCACCGCTGAACAAACCGACAAACTGCTACACGGGCAGCGTATCAATTATAGCGGGTGGCTTCACTCAAATGAGTACAGGCGCAATGCACTTGCCGATAATGCCACGGCACAGGTGATAAGGGACTAGAAGCGAAACTTGTTCCTGCATATCAACCAGACACCCATAGACCAATGGTTTAAGGAACAATTCGGGATTGGGCAAGAACAGCGAAAATGCCTTAGAATATAACTATGTAATGACCCTCTCAATATAAATCAAATCTAATTTAGTCACCCCTTGGTTTAAAAAGGGGTGACTTATACTATTTCTTGATATATTTTAGTTGTCTTGATTTTGCTTGTTCAAGTGTTGTTTCTTTACTAACTACATACATTTTTACCGTTCTATCATTGCATGTTGACATATGTACAGACTCCAACTTCCATCCGTTGCCAACAAACCAATTGACTGCACCAATGGAACTATGGAATTCTATAACATCTCCCTCTTCTGTTTTATAAGTATTAGTTCCTTTACCTTCTCCCGTGTCAATTGTTGGAACAGATGCTTTATGCATTGAGTATATTTCAATATACGTTTTTACAACCTCCTGTTCCACGTTTTGAGCATTGGCACATATAGTGATAATGCTCATGAAAATAATTACGACAATTTTTCTCATATTTGTTTCTTTTTAATATTGATTCCAACCACGTCCGTTACACATATTACATTTCTCAATACCTGTATTTCCACACATACCACAACCGGCACCATTACAGTGGAAACATACGTTTACGCCACGCCCATTACAACTCGTACATGTAGAAGTCCTTATTTGTGCGTCGTTATATCCTCTTGAATATCCAGAACGCTGTCCACTGCTCAATCCGTCGTTTCCCCCTTGACTATACCCTTTATCATAACCTCTTTCATAGCCTTCCTTCTTTCCGTTTTCATACCCTTCTTGGTAAGCATCCTCTTGCAAATCCTCGGCTCTGGAAATCTCTAATGGAATACATATGATACATAAGGTTACTATTATCAGTCCTATTGTCAAAGGTTTCTTATTTCGACTAATATAATTCACAATAGTTTTAAGAGAGAAATTTCCTTGATTTTTATCATTTGGATTCTGTGTTTCATTTCCCGTTTTTCTCTTTACTACAAAGAACAAGATGCCAGTAACGATAAGGAATATGATAAGCAGAAGCCCTCCACCACCTCCTTGTGCGGACTGTAAAATAAGATGTTGAATATTAAGTATTATAGTCATAAGTATTATCAAAAACGTTCAATAATTGATGCGGAAATCATTTTAAGGTATTTAGTACCAGCATTGTTCAAGACTGGGGTGTACTCGTTATTCTTTGCTGCATAGTCACCCCGGCTGTTTGTAGTCCCTGATGCTGCATAGAATTTTATTCTTATTCCGTATTGTTTTTTCTTAGATATGTTATGGAAATAGCAGATTCTTAAAGAAGACAACCTAATTTCTATAAACTCAACTTCGTCTATGGGGCATTTTACATTCAGTTTCTCTTTTGTTAAGTTTTGACCAAATAGTTCCTGTAAACGAATTAGTTGGCTCTCCTTAAGATGAGAATTGTATTTATTGGCAACTGGTGCCATAAATTCCTTGACAACTTCAATATCAGAGTTCACACAATTAAGTTTGCGTCTTTCCTCATCATCAACTTGAGCCAGTTTTATGTCGTTTTGAAGACAATCCAATTTATTGAAGATTTTCTCATTAGATGCCCTGTTCGTTGGAGATTGTATAAAAGCGTTTAATAACGTCGTAAATTCCATACAAACAGAATTGTAACCATTATATCCGAACTGAGCACTAACATGTAAAGTACATGAAAGAAAAAAGAATAGTACTGCTATCTTTCTCATAGAAAACAATTATTTAAATTTCACAGAAGCTATTATCTCATCTATTGTGGCTAAATTCTTTTCTACCTCCTTGTTACTATTTCCAAATTTTACATTATAGATATAATTTCCATTCAGACAGTAGAAGGATACTTGGCGCCCTTCTTGTCCTTGCATACTCATTCGTATGTCCTGTTTACACCATTTCACTTCATTGATTTCCTCGTATTTCATATCAACTTTGGCAACTTTGCGCCAATTACTTGCAATACTCGTCATTGCATCTTCAAAGCTAATTCCAGCTTCTATCTCAAATCTGAAAAGCCATACACCGAAAGCATGGTCACTTTGCGTAATCCATACATCTGCCGTTTGAGTATTGGGGCGTTCATCCACTATCCAAGCAGATGGATAATCAAGACTAAGATATTGTCCTTCGTATCGGCTCGTTTTATTTTCTCCACCCTCATGCACTTTCTTTTTGCATCTGATGGACTGTCCCATCGCTTTGTGAATCTTCAAGTCAACTCCCATTGTCGTAAGTATTACTGCATATCCATTTCGGTTATAGACGCTCACCATTTGCGCTGGTATTGTAGTCATCCCCCTCTGTATTTCATAGGCAGAAATAGAATCGTTATCTTCTACCAATGTCATCTTTGAACGGAAGTCGCCCACCATCTTTTGCGCGAAATCATCTTTTACTATTCGGTTAGCAATCGGTATTATCATAACCTTAGCCACCTTGTCTCCGCCCTCAAATTGTAGAGAATGGCCTTCCATTCTTGTCACATTTAGATAAGATGGTGCTTTACAATATAGGACAGAATCTACCGTATAATATTCTGACATAGATTCTATATCTTTCTCTGCTCGATTTTGGCATGAGCACAGAATGGCGATAATAGTTATAAAGTATATAATCCTTATTTTCATAAGCCCTTACAATTATTTCGAGATTCTTATTTCTTCAGGAAGTACTTCTACTAGTTTCCTGCTTCCATTTTCATCTTCTATTGACACGGGAGCACCATTCTTGTATTCTGTACAATCTAATTTTAGAGACTTATTGAGTTTTATAAGTTCAGGTGTCAATGCTTCCAAAACTTTTAATGCAGCTGTTGCGCTTACATTATTATCAACAAAAGATGAAACAAATAGTTTTTGACCTAATCCATTGACAAACTTGTTCAACTCTATTATAGAACCTCTACTACTATCTATAATAGCTTGCTCATTATGCTTTACCTTGTTTGCATCTATAGCTGATACAGTGATTCCTCCGACGCAAGCACCAATTATAAAGAATGCTATAGCATTTAGAATTTTCTGTTTCATATTTTAATTACATGTTCTTATTATACTTCCAATGATTGTTAAGATGATTCCGGCAACAACCCAACCTATAGTATAGTTGAAAGCATTGGTTGCAGCTCCTTTAACTGCAACTTTAGATGATTCTTTAAGTTCTTTCAAAAATTCTTTGACCAGTTTTTTTGCGTACTCACGTGCATTCTTAATGTCCTCTTTTAGATTCTCGTCTTGAACATCATATTCGTATGTCCATTTGAACTGAGATTGTCGTTTCTTTTCAGTATTTACATCGTCTTGGACTTTATCTTCTTTGTCAAACGTTCCACGGAAACGCAGATATTCCTCGTCGTAACGTGACCTCTTTGCAGTATCTTTTAAAATAGCATAGGCTTCGTTGATGTCCTGCATAATGGCAGTAACGTCAATGCCAGGATTCCTGTCCGGATGCCATTTCACGGACATTTCACGATAAGCCTTCTTAATCTCTGCATTGTTGGCAGACGAAGAAACGCCCAAAATCTTGTAATAGTCTTTGAACATTTTGCCCTATTTTTGCAATACGGACGAATTGTCTTCTTTGTTTTTATTGTCAATGTCGTTATTAGGCTTTTTCCAAATCGCTCTTATTGCTCCTATTAGGGCAACAAGCAAAATCAACCCGATGAATCCTGACGACTGACCAGACTCCTTCATCGCTGCTGTAATCGGAGTCGCAATGATGATGTATAAGAAAATTGCTCCTATAGTTACCAATACTTTTGCAGATTTACTCATTTTGTTTATCTCCACCGTCCCCCAGCTACCACAGGAACTATTTCTAATTGTTATGAAGCGTGGAGCTGATTTACCACGTCTTCGAATGGAGGTCGTAGGAATTACCTTGATATGTAGATGCAGTAACCAGTCCACGCTATACGCGCGAACCGTTATCACTGTCCTTGCATATCATTGGAAGTTTCCTACGTTTCCATTCGCAAGTCGAGCATAACGCTTCGTTGTTTCAATATGTCCGTGTCTCTTATGAAACACGGTGCAAAGATAGTGAAAATTTGGAAGAATTGAAGCCCTTTAGTGAAAAAACTTATGAAAATCTTGCGTAATTCAAGAAATTATGCTATCTTTGCCTACGAAATTATGAAAATTCTCGGATAAGATAGTCCGAATAAAGCGATAACAGAACCCGTCGGCATCCCGTAGAACTGCTGGCGGGTCACCTTTTTATAATGAGTGTATGAGCAATCAGAAGCCACGAACAATAGATGAACAAATCCACCTACTCCGTTCAAGGGGAATGGCGTTTGACAATGAAGAAGAGGCCAAACGGTGTTTGGCGCACATCAGTTATTTCCGTCTGAAATACTATTGGACGGACATGAGGGATGAAGAAACAGAGCACGACTTCAAAGAAGGTGCTTTATTTGACGATGTAATTGCCCGATACGACTTTGACAGAAGACTACGGCTGATACTCTTTGATGCCATAGAGATTATAGAGGTGGCACTACGTGCTAAGATTATCAACCATCTTTCACAGTCAAAGGATAGCGGACTTTGGTATTTGGATACTTCTCTTTTTGAGCGCAAAGACTATTACGAGGATTTTTTGCTTGACCTCAAATCTGAGTTTGACCGTAGCACCGAGCCGTTTGCCAAAAAATATATTGCAGAGCACCCCAATTGGGATAGCGAGTCAATGGAAGGTGACAATCCTGATGCATGGATGATTCTTGAAGTTGCCACCTTTGGCACACTTTCGAAGATGTATAAGAACTTGAAGAGCCAGTTGCCAGAACGTGCTGCCATTGCCAACGACTTCGGACTGTATTCTGCAAAGGAGTTATCCAGTTGGCTGGAGGCCATTTCTGTGCTTCGTAATATAATTGCCCACCACTCACGCCTTTGGAATCGAAACCTTGCCAAACAAGTGACCAATCCCAAAGGACATCGTGACAAGTGGCTGCAGAGTCCATTGACGGACAATCAGAAGAAGAAACCATATGGAGTGATTTCCGCAATGCTCTATCTCTGCAATGCCGTGTACCCAGATAACCAGATAAAGGATAAGCTTCTTGCCTTGATTGACCACAGCCCCAATATACCTTATTACAAATATGGCTTTGTAGGTGACTGGCGCAAGGAGCCGATATGGCGGTAAGCACCGATAAATTATGTGTATAAGATCTGGTGGTTTCAAATAGAAGCATTATCTTTGTCCCTGACAAAGAGCCATTGAAACAGGCTGGTGGCTCTGCGTCGGGAGTTCTTTGATAAGCAAACATGACAGAAAAAGGAATTAGATATATTTTCGTACAATATTCTTTGTTTTTAGTTTATCACATTTTACAAATCAATTATAGTCTTATATATATCACGTGATGACTACTTCTTTTGACTTCGCCTTTTGTTTATTTGAAATGACAATCGAAAAAGATTATCTGTGAAATTCTTACTCATTCTATCTTGGTCTTTAGGCTCACGTTTAAGAGCTGTGTCAATCAATTTTGTAGCAGCTTCAAATCCTTTTTGACATCTATTGCTGTCACATAAGATTTCGCATAAATAATCGCAATAGGATTGTACTTTATTGCTGTTAAATTGAGGTTGAGAGTCCTTCTCACACATCAGTCTAAAAGCTAATAATAAATGGAATTTTACTTTCTTATACTTACGTGGTATTATGTTGTTATTAAAACTATCTGTCATTTTATAACAGGCTAAGGCACTTGTATAATATAATGCAGGGTTTGTTTCTGGAGCAAATACTCGAATGCCATTCTTGTCAAATTGTTCAACAATACTACCATAGTATCCACTAACTTTATGAGGTTCTCCCATAGCCATAGAAACAAACGCTTTTATTTGGAAAGGGATAGTAATTACTTTATATGAAGGTATCTGAGTTTCGTCAAATCTATATTGCTTTGAACGACGCTCATAATACAGTTTCTCATATTTGTTTTGAGCATTATAGTAATCCTCTATATATTTTTGCGTATCTAATAACGCAACTAGCTGTTCTCTTTTTACTTCTGTTTGACTATTATTGCCTACTATAATCTTATCTCGTATTTCTTTATCCTTTGAAGAAATTATTTTTACAGTTAGAACCAACTCATCTATATTGGGAATGCCCAAATTTTGTTGTAAGACATTACTAGTTTGGCATCCATTCACAATTTGATAATCAGATAGATGGACGTTTGTTCCTGTTATGATGAGTCCTTTTGCAATAACGGTTATTCCATTATTCATCGCAGCAAACAAATTAACATCCCCTTTCTTTAATGATTCTGACATTGCTTTATTTACGGAATTATCTCCTTGAAAAGAACGAATGTTATCATAGAAAACAGAATGGATTATTTTAGAATCAGGACCGATAATCAATTTTCTAAATTCTTTAAAAGGAATAAGACACAAAAAACTTTGCTCAACATTCTTTATTTCTGGCAAAGGTATTTTCTGCTCCACCTTTATATCTACTTCAATTTTTGATTTGGTATCTTAATAATATCCAACAATTTCTTTTTTGCCAAGCATATGACATTTAAAACCACTTGTCAAATCGAAATTGTTTATGATTTCCTTAGTCTTAGATATTTTTGCGACAAAATCTGCTTGACCATTATAATCCCCACATGTTACATAATAAATCTCAAATGATGGATTATTTCCATTGTCAAAATCTGCACTTTTTGAATAGATATATTTTACTAGATTTCGATATTCAATAAGATCCTCATTACATGAAGGCAAATCATTATGTCCAAGAACATCTTTCAAAACATACTCTGCACCATCTAAAGACTGTCCAAGTTCTGCAACATTGAAATTCTGTGAAGTTTTGGCCTGAACTAAAACCATTTTTACATGAAGAGTTCCGTTTGCAGACAAAAGATCATCAACTTCTTGTTGGCTGGTGATAATTTTACCATTAACGATAATAATAAAACCATCAATTCCCCAATCACCACCATTTCCTATATTTAGGTCGTCCAACATAGACCGACTTATGGTGTCTGTTTTTATGTATTTTGAGACAATGCAATAAATTGAAAAAAGTTCAAAAGCGTCACTATCTTCCTTATTTTCATATCCATATTGATTTTTAAATTGCTCAAAATGAGATTTTGTGATAATATCCATAATTCCTTCATTTTAGTAAAAGTCCATAATTGTTTCCATTCAATATTGCCATTTGCTGAATAGCAATATGATTGAGTTTCACAAGCCTTTCGCCCTGTGGTACTCCGTCATTGATAAGTACAGCATTTATATTCTCCATATTCGACAGGCATATCAGTTCATTAATGGTTGCGTAGTCGCGGATGTTGCCT
>Ga0310691_10008416_pt1 | contig 10589 bp, 7 predicted proteins | sample 176DNAGHGlowgp2_FD_203887 | JGI IMG/M metagenome (GOLD analysis project Ga0310691, IMG submission 203887) | Sheep rumen microbial communities from Palmerston North, Manawatu-Wanganui, New Zealand - 1766 DNA GHGlow gp2 (v2) (version 2) | ecosystem: Host-associated > Mammals > Digestive system >... | reverse complement strand
AAAGGAAGTTCGCCACCAAGGCGATGGTCGAATACAGTGTGCGTTCCGCGATGTCCTGTTTTGCGGTGAACATAGCGGCGAAAGGGACGTTGACCATGCCGACGAAACTGGCGAAACAGGTGAACCGAAAAACCCAGACACATTTTTCGATTCTGTCAGACGGAATCGTCAGAAAATGCCGGACGGCCCAGACTCCAATGGGATATCCAATGGCGACGAGGACGGCGGGGACGATCCAGTGGATCGACACGGCCGTGTTGAACCATTTACGGCATTCCTCCAAGGCGTCAGTTGATTTCTCGGCGCGAGCCTGCCCGACGGAGTATGCATAAAAACGGGCCAACGCGCTGGCAAGCACCGTGTTGAGCAGTGTGATGAAGACCATCAGGCCGCCCACGACTCCATATAGGCCATAGTCGGATTGCCCAAGCGCCATTAGAATCCACCGACTCGTCAGCAGTCCGCAGATCAATGCGAGGAGCGACCGCCCATACGTGGCGAGGACATTGACGGCAATGCGTTTGTTTTCCGTCATGTGCCCCGCCCCTTGAGTTTGAACAAGTGAACCATTTTCCGCGCCTTGGCAAGAAAGCGATCCGTGAAAACCCGTCCAGCCCATGGATGGTTCGCTCTCCAATAGCGAAACCGATCATAACGGTTGAAGGCAGCCAACGGGATCCGTGTCCCGCATGCTTTGTCGAGTGCGATATTGTGGAGAATGTTTGGCGTAAGCCGCGCCGGGTGTTGGAGGAAGGCCTGGACTTCTTTCAAAAGGGTAGGCGCAAGGGGGGCAAACTCCGCTTGACGAAGTCCCGTCGCCTTGAGAACTTTCGAATTGTCCATCACGCGGTCGAACATCCGGTCGTAGAATGTTTTCGCGCGGCCGGTCAGATTTGCGTAGTCTTCCAGTGGCATGGGAAGGACTTCGAGCCCGATGGCCTCCCGGTAGATGTCCACGATGTCCCGCCAGCTCCGATGTTCGGCGGTGACGACATTGAAGTCCTCCCCGAAGGCGGCGGGGTTGAGGATCAGTGCGGCGATCATGCGGGCGACGTCTCCACCCCACGTCATCGTTGTCTGCTTGTCCATCATTTCCGGAGGCATCGCGGACGGAAGGCCCCGAAGATGGCGCCAGAGGAAGGTATAGGCCTCCAGGCATCCAAGCTGGAACCGGGCCTTGGAATAGGTGATGGACGGGCGAAGAATGGTCCAGTTTCTCGTCGGTGCCTGCCGCAGCAGATCTTCCCCGCGGGCCTTCGAAAGGGCATATTCGTCTGTGGCCAGATACGCGGGATCATCGATCGTGTCAATAAGTCGGGGCGACGATTCGACGATGGGGGTCGTCCCCGCGAAGACACGGTAGGACGAAAGGAAGAGATAGTGCCCGGTGCGGTTGAGAAGGGCGTCTCTTCGGGCCGAGAACTCCCTTGTTTTGTAAATCATGAAATCGATGACGGCATCCGGATGGATTTCGTCCATCAGATCGTTCACAAAACCGCCATCGTGCCCGTTGCCTTTGACGAATCGGACACCCGGCTCCGGCTCGCGGTCCGCCCGGCTGGTGACGACGACCTGGAAGCCCTTGCCCGCCAACAGGGGACGAAGGTAATCCCCCATCGCGCCGGTTCCACCGAGAAGCAGGATGGTCGGCGTCATTTGAGAAGTTCCCGCACGGCATTCTTCACGCGACCGGGGACGAGGCGTCCGATTCGCTGCCTTGCGCTTGGCGAAACGGTTGGCGCGGGGGCGAGCGAACACATCGCCGATAGGGCGTCCGATTCGTCGGAGGTCTGCGTGAAGCATTCGAAAAGAATGGAGGAACCGCCCGAACCCGACAGGAACTCGGGAAGCGCCGATTCGAAGGCCGTCTTGTCATCCGCCGTGAGGTAGCGGAATCCGAGGTCTTCGGCAAAATGTTTTACAAGATTTCTGGATTTGTTGCCGAAATGTCCACCTGCTGCGATGAAATCATTGACGTGCGAGCCAAAACGGGATCCGGGATGCTCGTTTCGGTTGAATTCTTCTCCCGTTCCGTTGTTGACGAGCAGTAGCCGGATGTTTTTTCCGACATGGCGATTGCCCAGGGCATTGAAGTCGTAGAAAAAGGCCAGGTCTCCGACAACGCCGAAATGCAGGATGTTTGGATGGACCAACGAGGCGCCGATGAGAGAGGAGACGCAACCGTCGATGCCGAATCCGCCGACATTTGCGAAGGCGGAAACTCCCGTCGTCAAAGGGAAGTAATTCCAGGAACGAAGACTGTTGAGAATGCCGAAATGGATGGCGGATCTCTCCGGCAGTTGTGATGCCACTCGACTCGCTATCCAAACATTGGAGAACGGAAGAGTGGGTATCTTTTCCCGCAATGCGGCATCTTGTGTCCGCCAGGCCTCGAAGAACGAGTTGTCGGCCGGAACGGCGGAAGATTGGCCGTAATGCCGGAAGAACGCGGCTTCGGGCATTTCGAAGACCCGTTCAAGCCGCCCAAGAAGGTTGCGGATTTCTCCGTCGGGCGACACGCGCCATACGGGGGCGATGCCGGTCAGAAACCGGACCGACGGAGAATCTCCTGAAATCTCACCGATATGGATAATCAGATCAGGATGGAGCAATGGCTTGGCTGCAGCGTTTGTTCCGGCTTGGGAACATACGATGGATGAGAGGACGGAACGGGGCCCGTCATAGGAGCCGGTATGGTCGGTGAGGACAACGGCATTGTGCGCCGATATGAAATATTCCAATGACTCCCGCTCCGCGTCAGAAAACGGCTTGTGCGATCCGAGCCAGACGGCGATTTTCGCATGGTCGGGAATGGCTGGCCATTCTTCGGTGGAAAGGTCGATCCGGGAGATTGGGGAAACCGTAGGAAGCCGTTCGGTCGTGTAGGAGTTTCTGAAATTCGATTCAAGATTGATGTGAACGGGGCCTCCACCATGCCGGAACAATTCAAGGATGGCCTGGTTGATGGTCGTTTCGCAGTGCGTGGCATCGGATTCCGACCGAACCGGAGGAATCCGGAAGGATGCACGGACCGTGTCGGGGGGCGGAGCGCTTCGATCCGTCATTTGGGCGTGGAGATGCCCGGCCCGGAACGCTTCCTGGGAGGAGGTCACAACAAGAAGCGGTATCTTCCTGTAGAACGCCTCCGTCATGGCCGGAAGATAGTTCCGGGCCGCAGTTGCGCCGGTGCAGGAAAGGACGACCGGTTCTTCGGTGGCTACCGACATGCCGCAGGCCAGATAGGCGCCGTGCCGCTCGTCCACGGCGGAATGGACGGAAAAGAACGGATCCTTCTGGACGCCCGCAAGAACGGGGATGTTGGTCGTTCCCGGATTGGCGACGACCCTTCGGATCCCGTGCGCTTTGAGCAGTGCTAGCAGGATCTGAGCGTTGCGTTCGTCGGTGAACTTCGGTTCATTCATGAGGTCGAAAGGGAAGTAAATCTATTGCGTCGTATTCTATCCGATGGGGGTGGCAAAATCAATCGTCACCGTTTCGCGAAATCCTCGCTCGCCATGAAGCAGGAAAGATAGCGTTCGTCTGGAGGCACACTGAAAAGGATGACGGCGGCGTCAAAATGGTTGTTTGCAACCAGTTCCGGCACGTTCACGTCGCCGTTGCGCCCGTCAACGCTGACCACCTCCGAGCAGACACAGGCGATGAAGGGAAGAATTGCGTTGTCGTAGGAATCTGCGACAAATAGAAGTTTCGGGGCTTCCGGAATCGTGCGGTTGCGAATTCTGACGATACGGCCGCTGCCCCGACAAATCGTTTCGTACCTGTAGCCCCGATAGACTCCACCAAAGTTTTCATGAGACCGTCGAAAAAAAACATCGAAACAACCTTCTTCTTTGGTATTGGTTCCGGTGAAGCCGAGGTGCTCAAACACAAATTGATGGGGGAGAGAGGTCGTGGGGATGAAGAAAGTTTCGGGCGTGCTCCATGCCTTCGTGGCCTTTCTTCCGATGGAGCCGAGAAAGGACTTGTCGATGGGTATGTCCGTCCAACGGTTGGTTTGAGCAAGGAGGTTAAAATCAAAGTCAAAGACGCTCAACGAGACGAGTCTCTCAGCGATGGACTCTGCCGCCCATCGTGCTGTTCGCACATTGAAGTGGTGGTCCGTTGAATAAAACATTGAATGGTTGTCCATGTGCTCGGTCTCGGCTTTTTGGGAGAGATCGAGAACTGGAATGTTATTTGATTTCGCAAACAGGGAAAGCGATAAGTTCTGTTCTGCCGAGAAGTCGAAAACATCATTGTACAATTTATCGGAATGCGACAACCGCGACGGCGGAATCACATACAGGACGGGAATGTTCCTCTTGGATAGCCAATCGGCCAACATGCGGACATGTTCGGCATCCTTTCGACGATATTCTTGCACACGATAGGAGGATCTAGAAAGATAACCATCGGCAACATGAAATGGAGAAAGCCATGGATCAAGCGGCGGAATGTTCCACCCGATCGTCCTGTCCCATAGAGAAGACGATTCGAGAATGGAAATCCGAAATGGAAAGTTTTGCGAAAACTCCCATTCCGTTTTTGCCCGAAATGACCCTTCACGCTGAGGGGTGCCTCCAATTTCGGAAGCCCCGCCTTTGAGTATTTGTCGGAATGGCGCATGCCTTTGCCAGCGGTTGGGCACGAGCGTGTGGATGGCCAGGCGGCTACATAAGACGCAACTTCCAAGAAACAGGAAAAACAAAAACAAGAGCGTAGCCGGTGCTTCGTTTGCACCGATAAAGGCTCGTTTCAAGATTTTCAAAAGGTTCCTCATTTGTTTTCAGAAAGACTTGCGATGAAGCGTTCATATGGGAAACCATCATACATAATCACAGCGGCGTCATACTGTCGTCCCGCCAAGAGATCAAATGATGAAAGAAGCCCTTCCCGGTTGTCAATGGAGGCGACTTCGGAAGCCCCGCAAGCCAAATACAGCATCAACTCGTTGTCGAGTGAATCCGAAAACAGAAGGATTCTTGGTCCTTGCGGATTCGAGAGATTTCGGATGACTGTACATGGCGGGTTTTGTCTCGCAAAGACGGAATAGCAGGATGGACTGGAATAGGACGGCCCTGGGCCGAACTGAATGTGAGAATCCAACAAAATGGAAAAATCGCCGTCTTCAACGATGCGCACGCCATTTTTATCAACGACATCCAGTTCGAAAGTCGCGGGAACCGTTGCAACAGGAACGGCGAAGTCATCCGGAGGACAAACTGCCATAGTTGCCTTTCGTGCAAAGGAGCCGAGGAACACTTGCGGATAATAAGTCGGGGAAAAACGATTCTCATGAAGTGCGTCGAAATCAAAAGAATGGATCCAATGCAGGTCATCCAGTTGCTTTGCGATGGCGATTGCGAGCCGTCTGCTTGCATCGGAACGCAAATGGTGGTCGGATGCGTAGAAAATTCCAGAGGGAGTTATGCCGGATGTCCTGAAGATTTGATTGGCATCAAATGTTTGTACGCATGATTCTTCCAAGCGAGTGAGAATCGTTCGGTCAGTTTCCGATTCGAAGTCGAACACCGACCAGCATAAATGGTTCTCATCACCGCAACGGCGGGGTGGATTCACATACAATGTCGGGAAACTCATTTGCTTTGTGAAGTCGGTCAGGATTTTGATGCGCTTTGCGGCAGCCTCAAGCGTTTTCGGAGAATGATACACGCTTCTCCCCCAAAAACCTTTTCGTATGCGAAATGGAACATACGACGGGCGCAGTGTCGGGATGTTCCAACAAACAATTTCATCAAACAAGGCGGCGGATTCCAAAATGCGGATTCGCCAAGGGAAATTCTGGGAAACTTCCCAATTCAAGCCCGACCGAAAGCCCTGGGGTCTGGATGGGGTCCCCGCAATGGAGGATGCGCCTCCACTTAGCATTTGCCGAAATGGCGTATGACTCTGCAGGTCCGTCGGGACGGCAAGATGGATCCCCGCACGGATGGAAAACACGATGCCCCCCATCGCCAACAAGAAGAGGAACAGGGCGGTCGGCACTCTTGTGATAGCTGCGGACACTCTCGACATGGATGACACCCTCAGAAATTGAAATAGATGAACGGGTTGTAGGTGTTCTTGAAACATGCCAGGACTGCGACGAGAAAGACGGTGCAAAGAGAAAGGGCCCGGAGGACATTCCATGCGGTGAATTTGGCCGCGGTTTTCGAGAACCACCGTTTCAGAGCCGGAACCAGGGGGAAGGCGAGAACCGATCCGGCGAGCAGGATCGTTCCGCCGTTCAAGAGGTAGGAGAGCGCCATCCAATCCGCCAAAGATCCACCGGCGCCGAAGAGCAAAGAGACATAGCGAATCGCATCCGGCAGCGACGACGAGCGGAACAGGGCCCAGCAGAGCATGACGACAAGCAGCGTCCAGACCCGCATGAGCGGGTTGCGGCTTTTCACCAGTCCGAACGTTCGTTCGAGCATGAGTGCCGCGAAATAGGCAAGGCCCCACGCGATGAAGGTCCAGTTGGCGCCATGCCAGATGCCGGTGAGAAGCCAGACGACGAACACGTTGAAGACGACGCGCGGGCGCGAACGGCGGTTCCCACCCAAGGGGATGTAGACATAGTCGCGGAACCACGACGAAAGCGAGATGTGCCAGCGCCGCCAGAAGTCCGTCACGCTGGTTGCGGCATAGGGATAGTTGAAGTTCTCGTTGAACCGGAAGCCGAACATGCGCCCCAGGCCGATGGCCATGTCGGAGTAGCCGGAGAAGTCGAAATAGATTTGGAGCGTGTAGGCGAGGAGTCCGATCCACGCGGTGGCGACGGAGAGGGGACGGCCGTCCTCGGCGAGGAGAAAGAGATTGTCGGCAATGACGGCCAGATAGTTCGCGAGCAGAACCTTTTTGCCGAGTCCGATGATGAAGCGATCGACGCCTTCGGAAAACAGGGCGAACGATTCCCGTCGGTTCCGCAATGCATCCTGGACGTCCGCGTATCGGACGATGGGTCCGGCGATGAGTTGCGGGAACAGCACGACGTAGAGGCAAAGATCGGCAAACCGTTTCTGGACCTGGACCTGGCGGCGGTACAGGTCGATCGCGTAGGACATGATCTGGAATGTGAAGAAGGAAATGCCGATCGGCAGGGCGATTTCGATGGCCTGGGTGCCGGAGCCGGACAGAGCCAAGATGTTCCGGTGCAGGAATCCGAGATACTTGAAGACAAAGAGCGTTCCGATATCAACCGACAGGGCGATGGTCAGCCATGCCTTCCGCGGGCGCCCTTCTGCCTTGTCCATGAACAGGCCGCACAGCCAGTTGACGAATACTTCGGCGACCATGATAAATACGAACCGTGGTTCTCCCCAAGCGTAGAAGAAGAGCGAGCCGAGCAAAAGCACCGCATTGCGCCACCGTATCCCGAGGCGATATGGCAGATAATACAACGCCAGCAGCCCGGGAAGGAAGAGGAAGAGAAAGATGGCAGAAGAGAAAACCATGGTCAATTGTCCGCAAAAACGACCCGGTCACAGAACAAGCCGTGGTCCGAATGCCCGAGCGCCATCCGAGTCCACCGGCTCGTGAACAAACTGCACACGAGCGTGAACAGCGAGCGACCATAGGTCGCAAGCGTGTTTAGGGCGATTCGGCGGTTTTCAGTCATGGTTGCAGGCGGCGGCGATGGTCAGGAGAATGTAGCGGTGTTTGTTGGACCAGGGCGAGAGGAGGTTGTTCAGCTGCGCAACGGCGTTGCCGTCGCGCGGCAGAACGAACGATGGATTGTCAGTTGTTGGTCATGTGTTGCGCAACCTGTGACCGCTAACCGTTTCGTCCACGCACCAGCAACTCCACGATTTCGATATCGGGAGGTGTGGGGCCTTGAAGACCTCGCCGTCGCTGGAGACGTTGCGGTCGAGAGAGGTGATCGCCATGTCGATGAGACAATTGGTATCGGCTTCGATTCCCGATTGATCAAGATCGACAGATGAGTCAGATGTGAGGAAAGGTCGTGCAATGTTTCGTTCATTGGAGAATCGCGTTGGAGAGGTTCATGGACACGAAAATTCAGATGGACAAAAACCATCGAAAGAGATATGCATTATGTTCGGCTTCGCCTTTGGCGAGCAGTCGGGCTCTTTTGGCGCACTAAACGCTTGACACAAAAGTTGATTTCAAGAACAATCGGCAGTAGTTGATTAAACACCTTACGAGTAACAGACGGCGCATCAAATCGTTGTTGTGATGCCCCATGCCAATACGTGTGGGCTGCAACATTTCGTTCTGTATTAAGTTGGTTAATGCATGTGAACAAGATTTGATCTAACCCTTTCTTTTGCAGTCTTAATTCAATACAATGAAACTGTTTTGCTCCAAGCAACTTCATCATTAATGGTTTTAGATCTCGTCCATACGTAAAGCCATATACACTGTCAATCACTTGCTGTTTAATTAGTTCTCGAATCTGACGGTTAGAGACGGTGTTGTTGATGTAGTAATACATGATACTATCTATTGTTTGCTCAAGCCAGCCGCAGACTTCAAGTATTGCCAATTTAGAAAACATTGCCGCAAGGATCGATCCTTGTTTTAGTAGAGTAGAAGACATAGATTCATTGAATCTGGCCTCCAATAGATCCAGATTTTTCCTAATCTTGCTTTGAGCTATCGTCCTGCTCAAGACATCCCCCTAAATGCATTGATGGCCTGACGGATACGTGCCTTAACTTTGTCGGTATGTGCCATCCCTTCTTTTACGTCAACGGAATATGCCTCGGATTGTATTAACTTTTCATACCGATTATTTAGTTCGTTATCCGATAACAATTCATTGTTGTTCAGATTTTTAGAAACTCCTACCATTACCCCTTCCATCAAGTTCTTATTTCTGACCATCTCTAACGGCATGCTGATTCTCTTGATGACCTGTAATGCTCGTTTTAAAAGAGAATCTTTTGCCATAAGAGCGGAAGGAGAATCTTCTTTGTGCATAGACATATATTGATTTAGGAATCGAGCCAGATTGCCTGAATATCGTTCCCAATTATCAAACATTGCAAAGAAACGAAGCGCTCTTTCTTCGTTACCATAGCGAGCATTTTCAATTGAATTTTGCGAAACACGCATTGCGGAAAGCCATTCATTTGAACGAACAACTTCGTGAAGAAAATCATTAAATGGTCCATGGTAGACACAGTTTCTAATTTCTTGATTCAACAACTTGCGACCTCCTGAATTCAATCTTCTAAATATCTGGAACAAATAATCCATGTGCGATCTCTTTGAATAGTCGCATCGCAACACGGTGATAGGCAGGGAAAGATTTTCGACGGAAGAATACAATTCAGGATAATCATTTGCGATTTGTGAAACCGACTTGCCAGATATCCGCTTATCTATGTCCTCGCACGGACTCAGCTTCCAGTCATGATTCTCATAGTCCAAGAATTTGATTATTGTCGCCATTCTTTGTAATCCATCAATAACAATGCGATTCTGTGATTTGGCATCAAGGCTGATACACAAGCTAGGAATCGGCAGCTGTTTTATCAAGCTGTCGACAAAGATGGTCTGATCCTTATTATTCCAAACGATTTTCCGCTGGAAATCGGGGGTAATATCTAGTTGTTTCTTGACATACAACCTAAATAGATCCGCACAAGATCTTGATTCGTTGAAGGCGACAATATCGGAAGGTGGTATTGCTTCTTCAAGCGGTTCGTTCGCTTCCTCAATTTCCCGCAAGTTCTCATCTGTAAACTGTGACATTTCTGTCTCCTATCCAATATCAAAGACAACGAAACGACCGCCAGCAGAGGCAATCGACATCTGCGAAAGTTTTGTGAGACTTTCTGCGTGTTTAAGAATTAAGATATGTTGCGCAGCCGCAGCAGTTCTCGCAAGACCGCTGATTTGAAGCGATGTAAAGAGTCTGCAATCCAAAGACAGCCCCCCTATAGTCATTAGGAAAGAATTTGCCTGCAAGAACGTCATCAAGTTTCCCTTTCAATTTGTTGTTGATGTAAAAAAAAATCGGGTCAGTTGTCGCCGACTTGGCGAAGCCTTGCAATTGGACAGCCGAAGTTGTAGCCAAGTGTGTTCATGGTTTTAGCCTTTTTCAATCATGGCATTTGCAATCAATGACAGCCAGGCATCAAAGTTCGGACAGGCGGCTCGCATGGCGGGAATGCCGATCGATTGGGCGGCGGCGATGCCCGTCGTTGTTTTTCCGTATTGTCCCTTCGACCATGCGGCGAGACGTTTCGACGGAGACGTTTCGGGACTTCGGTCGATCCGTTCGGGGGCGCCCGCTTCTTCCAGCGCGGCTTGGATCAACGGCTCCGGGATTCCGCTTGCGGAAGACAGCTTGGTGGGGGCGCTGAACAGCAAGGCTTCGAATTCGTGAACGGCAAGGAACGGAAAAAACCGCCCTCGGACGTCGATATCGGGCAGACGGGCCGTCAGCTCGGCCGTTGCCGCTTCGTTCAAGACGTTCGCAATATCGGCGGGGGAAGGCCCGTTCATGGCGTGGACTTCTTCGAGACGAGGCCACTCCTTGAGTCCGTAGTAGTCGAAAAACGTGCCGACGAACGTGTCGCGCCGCTGTTTGAGAAAGTTCGAGACGCTTTTGGCCG
>Ga0310691_10008415_pt1 | contig 10590 bp, 3 predicted proteins | sample 176DNAGHGlowgp2_FD_203887 | JGI IMG/M metagenome (GOLD analysis project Ga0310691, IMG submission 203887) | Sheep rumen microbial communities from Palmerston North, Manawatu-Wanganui, New Zealand - 1766 DNA GHGlow gp2 (v2) (version 2) | ecosystem: Host-associated > Mammals > Digestive system >... | reverse complement strand
ACTTTGCCTTCCTGTCTGCTTTCCGGGGCCTTGCCGCCCGCCCTGCGGGCGCGCGGCTTGCGGCCCCTGGGGCGCCACCGCGCTGCGCGCGGCTGGCGGGGAGACGACCAGATCGACTGCCGCACCCCGGCGCTTGCGCGCCGGGCCCGGCGCCCGCTCCTCTTCTGCCCCGCGCTCACCCGGCGCTTGCCCAGCGCCCGCCCCGCGCGGGCCCGCCGCCCGAAGGGCGGTGGGTTTCGCCGTCGATCTGGTCGTCTCCGCCGCTCGGCCCCGCATGGGGCCGGCGGCTTCCGAGGGGCCGCAAGCCGGGGGTGCCGCAGGCCCCGCGGCAAGGCCCCGAGGTCGATTGAACAAGGCAACCTCGATCCAAGGGAATCGGCTTGCCGGAGTGCGCTCGGCTCCTGGCGGCGCCCGCCCGCGCCCGGACGAGCGCGCAAGGCGTAGCCGATGGCGCTACCTTGCCTTCTTCCTTCCTTTCCGGGGCCTTGCCGCCCGCCCCGCGGGCGCGCGGCTTGCGGCCCCTGGGGCGCCCCCGCGCTGCGCGCGGCTGGCGGGGATACGACCAGATCGACTGCCGCACCCCGGCGCTTGCGCGCCGGGCCCGCGGGTGCAGGCGCGGGGGCTGCCCCACACCGGCGCCGCGCTTGCGCCGGCGCATGCGGGCGTGGTAGTCTCCCCGCATGCAGCTCGGCTGGTTCCATATCACCGTCGCGGCCGCGTGTCGCGGTCGCGAAGTCTTCGCCTCGATGCGCGGAGGCCGCTTCGAGCCCACGCCGCTCGGCCGCATCGCCGAGCGGCAGTGGCGGGCGCTCTGCGCGCGACACGCCGAGGCGCTCGTGTGCCATGCCTTCCAGATCATGCCGGACCATGCCCACGCGCTCGTGCACGTGAGGGCGATTCCCGCGCGCCCGCTTCCCATGCTCGTGGCGGCGTGGAAGGCGGCCACCACCGCCTGCGCCCGGCGCGAGCTCGGGCTTGCGCCTGGCTCCGCCCTTTGGGAGGACGGATGCGACATCGAGCGCAAGACCACGCCCGAGGCGGTCGCCCGCACGCGCCTCTACGTGGAGGACAATCCCGGCGCCGCGCGCGAGAAGCGCGCGGCGAAGGCGCGGTGGGGCGCGGCGCGTCCCCTCTCGCACCTGCGGCTCCCGGCCGTGTGGCCCGGAGCCGCGCCCGGCGAGCCGCCACCCGCCTGGTCGGCGTTCGGCAACGAGGCGCTCCTCGATGCGGCGCGCCTTGTGCCGCTGAGCGTCTCCCGCCGGGCGTCCGAGGAGGAGCTACGAGAGATGGAGGCGCGCATGCGCGCCCTCGCGCGCGAGGGCGCGGTGCTGGTGATCTCCGCCATCTCACCGGGCGAGAGGCTCGCGCTCGACGCCATGCTTCACGCGGGCGGGAGCGCCATCCACATCGAGTGTCGCCCGGTGGACCATTACTACAAACCGCTTTCCCGGCGCCTCTCGGCTCTCCGCGAGGGCCGTCTTCTCGTCCTCTCTCCTCTTTCCGCGCGCGTTCCCCTCCAGGCCTCTCTCTGCGAGGCCCTCAACGCCTTCGCCCGATCCATCGCTCGCTAGAGCATCCGCCCCCGTCCACCCCGCGCCCGCCCCGCGCGGGCCCGCCGCCCGAAGGGCGGTGGGTTTCGCCGTCGATCTGGTCGTCTCCGCCGCTCGGCCCCGCATGGGGCCGGCGGCTTCCGAGGGGCCGCAAGCCGGGGGGTGCCGCAGGCCCCCCGGCAAGGCCCCGAGGTCGATTGAACAAGGCAACCTCGATCCAAGGGAATCGCCTTGCCGGAGTGCGCTCGGCTCCTGGCGGCGCCCGCCCGCGCCCGGACGAGCGCGCAAGTTTGTGCAAATTCCCGCTTGCCACGCGAGCGCGCATTTGCTACCATACCCCCGCACCCCGCTTCCGGCGGGGAGGGGCGTGAATGCCCCTCCGCCGGAGGCGCCACCGAAAGACATCCCCCATGAAGCGCCTCATCCTTCCGCTCCTCCTCGCGGCGTTTTTCGCCGCGCTTCCCGCATCCGCCGCTCCGACCAAGGAACTGATCGGCGAGCAAAGCGGCTCCGGCGAGATTTTCGACGTGCTGGAGCCCGTCTGGCTGATCCTTCGGAACGTGGAAGCGGACTGCACCGACGCGTGGGTCGACTGGCAACAGGATTCCACGAAAGTCCGGATCTATCTGACCCACACGTCGAACCTGTCCTCGGTCTTCGGGGACCTTTCCGGGGCCGGCTGGTATGCCAAGCTCCCGATCAACCACGCCGGAAAGGCCTATTACACCTACACCACCGTTTCGGGAGGAACCCCGACCCCCTACGGTTATAACAACGATGGGAACCCCACGTATTCTTACACGATCAACGAGAATACGACTTCTGCGGACGCTCTCGGCAATGCGCGGTATCCCCTGATTGACAAGTGGGAGAATACATCGGCGACGTTGAAAAACCTTGATGGATTCTGGTATGGCGCCTATTATTCCCATAGCAAGACTGTCAATGAGCAAATCATCCAGCTACTTGGAACAACGGATGACACTACGGATCCGATTGCTAACGTAGGTGGAACGGTTCAGAGTTCTCGCGGACTTCTCCGGTCTCCCAAAATCGGAGGAGGAATCGGCAGTATCTGGTTTAAAGCCCGAATGTCCTCGACCGAAACGGGTGAGGGCCTATTAAAAATCGCTCGTCTGACATCAACCGGTTCTGGACGAGATACAAGGTGGTGGCCGGTTGACATTGCGTCTGTCCGGATTCCCCCGGCCGCGGTGAACAACCAGTGGCAGCAGTTTCGGCTCCTCGTCCAGGAACCGTCTCAAACGACGGCCGCGAACCAGGCCTATTATCTAATCTACAACAACACGTTTTCCGGTGCGGGCCGGCGCAGTGAGGACGCCATCGACGTCTCTGACATCGTCCTCACGCCTCCGATCCCGGAAGTGGAGATCGTGAAGGACCGGATCGACTATGCGGCGGAAGGGCAGTCGCCGGAGGATCTTCCGTCGCTTTCGGATCCGATCGTCTTCCACGTCGAGGTGCGCGACGTGTATCCCGATTCGGCGCCGGCGCGGTTTATCACGCCGCGGCTCGTGTGGCGGCAGGGCGGCGAGACGGTGCGCTGGAAGGAAATGGTCATGACCAACGTCCAGGGCCGGGCCGAATGCGGCCAGCCAGGGACCTACGCCTGCGTACTCACGAAGGACGACGATCTTCGGGACGGCGCCTTCGAATACTTCTACGAGGTCGGCTTCACCGGCTACACGCCCGTCTTCCCCTCGATCAAGGACTATGACGGACAAAAGCTCAACGATGTCGTGAACGCCCGATTTGCGCGTGGCGAATACGATTATCTGATCGATTCGGAATCGCTCTCGATGCTGACCGTCATCACAAACGAGACGGTCGCGGCCCCGATCGCCATGATTTCCGAGTGCCGCAGCCCGGCCGTCTATCCGGACTTCGATCGTCAGTATCATCCGGACTTCCTCTATCCCTTCGACGAGAACACCTCCTACGTTTCCGAATACCAGGATTTGCGGGCCTGCGCCGAAGTCGTCCCGAACTCGGCCGCGACGAACTCGCTCTGGGGATACACGCGCCGGTTCGACCTCCGGAATCTCGTGACGGAGCTCAACGCGGAAACGGAGGCGGGGACGGTCAACCTCTGGCGCGCGCCGCGCGCGAGCGTCTGGACGACGGCCTCCTTCTCCGCGGACGACGTCCATGCCGTCCCCGCGACGAACCAGGTTCTTGCCGAATACAAGTATCTAACATTCCGCACGGCGGACGGCATCCGGCGCTTCCGGTCCCGCTACACGGGCCTGGGGGCGGTGACGGAGGACGCTCCCGGCGCCGCGAAGCCCTCGCTTCTCGATCCGTCCTACGACATGCAGCAGGTCGGCGACTACACCTGGCAGGCGATCATCCACATCACGAACCGGATCGACTCGATCTTCTCCGTGACCGGCGCCTGTCCGACCGCGAGCGGCCTCTCCCCGACGGGGACGAACGACATCGACAAGCCGGTGGTCTGGATGCAGGTCGACCAGGACCGCACGGCCTGGAACCCGCCGATGAGCGGCGAGTTCTCGGTCGACCCGAACACCCACGTCACGAACCACAGCGAGCTCGTTCTCTTCCCCACGGAAGGGCGCACGGAGTGGGTCAAGGAGGTTGTGGAGAGGTCGGAGACGACCCGGACGCCCGGCGATCCGGTCCTCTTCGACGCGGGGACGATCGTCGGCGTCGTGACGAACGAGGCCTTCACCTTCCTCTCCGGCGGAACGGTGTTCGTGAAGGATCCGGAATCCTGGCCGCACGCCCCGACGGACGCCGACGTCGCGTTCTGGTACGGTCATCTCGTGGCATCCTACGAGGAGGTCGGCTGGGACGAGGAGAACGCGGAGGCCGTGATGGGCTGGGTGACGAACGTCGTGCCGGACATTCCCCGGAACGTCTGGGTGTCCGGCGACGCCGTCGACGACGTCCGGCTCCGCGACTATAGCGTCTGGCTCTCGGGGAACTTCCTTGCGGTGACGAACGCGTCGGAGAAGGTCTTCGCCACGAACATCGTGGAGACGACGCGATACTGGACGGAGACGACCGACGTGCAGCGGACCTACTACGTCCCGGTCATTCCGGACGAACTGGAGGATTCGGAGTTCGGCACCCGCGTGGACATCGACTACGACGGCTTCCTGATGTTCCGCTTCTGCACCACCAACGGCTCCTACCAGATCCGGCGCGCGGCCTGGCAGGACTTCAACGCGTGGCAGGCGGACAACGACTACTACGACCAGTCCTTCGGCCTCTACGACATGAAGACCTTCACGAGCGACCTGGAGGGGCGGGCGCTCACGCGGTTCGGCGGCGAGGACAGCGATGTCACGATCCGGTCGCTCGACAAGGCGGCGCCCACTTCGGCCTGGTCGGACGAGGACGGCGTGACGCAGTCCGGCCTCCGGCTGAAGAAGGCGCGGATCGTGCGCGAGCGCGCGCGTCCGCCGGACTGGACGCCGACGGACACGACGACCCGCAACAACGGGATCCTTCTCCTTTCCGGCATGCTGGACGATACGGACGTCTCCGGTTCCGTGGTGACGACGGAGGGGACGGACAACCGCGAGATGGAGGACGGCGTCGTCACGGGCGGCGGGCGCGACACGCTCACGATGTGGGTGCGCTCCTACTCGGATGACGCGCGTTCGATCACCTATCAGGGCAACGGCGCCGACGACTGGAGCAACTACCGCGTCGTGGCGCGCATCATGTCGCCGAATACCGACGACGTCTCCCCGGGCGAGCACTCGGTCTCGCTCATCGGATACTACAAGAACGCCCTGAACTACTGGGAGGCGCGGATCATCCAGAAGAGCGAATTCACCGGACAGGACACGACGCCGGTCCGCAACTGGTTCGAGGTGCACGTCTACAAGTGGGTCAAGGGCAAGGCGACGGAAGTCTACGGGCACGTCTCCCGCGCCGGCGACGGCAACCGCTACCGCGGCGACGGGAATCCCTGGGGCAGGAACTACAGCTACGATTCCTCCGCGACGAGGATGGCGACCTGGCCGGTCTGGAACGACGCAGCCAACACGGGGGCGACGAACGCAAAGGGCTATAGCGGCGGCCAGGCCGACTACGGTCTCTTCACGAGCACCTACTCCGGCGGGTGGACGTTCGTCTTCGACCTGAAGACGGTCGGTTCCGGCTCGACCGCCACCGTCCAGCCGGTCGTGTGGGCGTGGCGCAACAGCGACATCACCGGGGACACCGATTCGAACAACCTGCTGAAGAACAACTACTACAAATACGACTGTTCCGAGGCGAGCAACCTGACGGGAGGATCGACGAAGGGCCGGCCGGGCTGGAACACGCGGGACTGCGGACTGAAGATCGGATGCTACGTTCTGGACAACGCGGGCGAGACGCCCGAGAAGGTCAAGTTCACGGGTTCGACGGCCGGTTCCGTCGGCCTCGCCTACACGGCGCTGTCGAAGAGCGAAAGCCCGGACGACTGGGACGACAACGAGATCTACAATCCTCAGATGCCCGCGAACGTATGGGATCATCCCGGCCTTGGGATCGACGGATTCAACGGAACAAGCAACATCGGAGAGTATCCATCCCGCGTGAAGCGCAAGGCGCCGAAGGTCTGGTATGGCGTGGAAGTCTGCCGGACCGGGGAGGAGGAATACGAGAGCGGAACCGCACCCGACGACGGCTGGGACTCCGATTGGGACGCCTACCACGGGAACACCTACGACCAACCCCAATCCGTCGCGCAGTGGACGTGGAAGAAGGTCCAGTTCCCGATGAAGTTCTGGGACGACACGTTCATCCGCATTCGCAGCTTCGCGGTGAACCCCGACACGGACGAGGTGTCAATGGGCATGCTCATGGTCGACGGGCTGGAGTGCTCGCCCTGGCGCGGCAAGACCATCGTCGATCCGGAGGGGTCGAAGGGCGGCAGCGGCTGGCGCGCCTACTACTCGGCGATCGTGGTCGACCCCTACACGCTGAACGGCGTCGGCCGGCGCTACGAGCTGGACCGCACGCGGGCGAACCCCACCGAGACGGCCCCGCATCCGCAGACGCTCGTCACGCCGCCGCTCGAGAACGGCGTGGGCGGCCTGCTCTTCTCCTACGAGGTGAAGGAGTATCCGGTGCGGATCAACGTCCAGATGGGCAACGAGACGGGCTCCACCTGGACGAGCGCCGAGGGGTATCCGAGGGAGCTTCCCGTGACGCCGGCGGGCGAGAAGCCGACGCTCTACGTGCCGTTCCTGCACCCGGGCGATCCGGGCCGGATGCGCATCGTGGCGCTCGACGAGAACGACGAAAGCCGCGACAACGGTCGCCTCGGCACGCTCTTCGTCGACAACGTCCGCGCCACCGACTACCCGAAGAGCGGCGACTCCTCGTGGGAGGTCTACAACGCGCTCGTCTCGGACTTCACGCAGAGTCTGGCGAAGCGCCGGCTCAAGTTCGACGGCCTCTCCGACGAGGCCTGGACGATGCGCTCCATGGTCCTCAACGACGCCACGGGCGGCCAGGGGACGGCGGCGGAGACGCTGCTCGACCGGCCGCTTCCGGACCACGCGCCGTTCGTCCAGACGCCGTCCATCGAGACGGGCGTGGGCGAGATCTCCTTCTGGTATCGGGCGGATCCGAGCAACGCCGACGGCGACGGCGGCCCGGCGAAGATCGCGCTCCTCGTGGCGCCGGACGCGAGCGAGGGCCGGCCGGACGCGACCTGGCGGCCGCTCGAGATCAAGGACCTCTGGCCCGGCGACTCCACCACGCCGAACCCGAACTACGCGAACCAGGTCGCGGCCCTGCACGCGCTCACGAACATCGTGCCCTCGACGGAATGGACCTACTTCAACGTCGAGTTCTACCTCAAGGACGACCACGTCCTGCGCATCGTCTCCGGCGACGGGACGACGCCCGGCGAGGACCGTCCCGACCGCCGCAACCGCGTGATGCTCGACAACGTGCTCATCACGGAGCCGGTCCGTTCGTCGATCGACGTGGGGACGATCGAGTTCCTGCCCGGCGTCCCGACGACGCGGGAGGACACGGGCGCGAAGGTGACGCTCGTGAACCCGAGAATGAACCCGCACGAGATCAAGGTCTATCTGGACTGGTTCGTCGGCACCGACTCGGCCGCGGCGCTCGCGAGCCTGCCCGTCGAGACCGTCGAGGTCACCGTCAAGACGAACCGGGACCCGGCCACGGTCCACTACGACACGATCAACCACGAGATCGTCGAGGACGAGGAGCGCTTCAACGATCCGGGCGTCGTCGTCGCGACCTACGACGTCGTCACCTACGTGACGAACACGACGACCACGATCGACGAGACGGTCGTCCCCCGCGCGCTGCTCGACGAACAGACGCGACCCTGGGGCTACGTGACCTGGTCGAACCTTGTCCGCCGCACCTCGTCGCTGCATTCGGGCACGCTCGGCTTCACGAACAGCACCGACGATCCCTACACCTTCTGGTCGACGAACACGATTCCGACGACGAAGTTCGAGCCGGACACCCCCATGCAATACGTCGTCCGAGTCGACTACAAGGGCCAGTTCAGCCAACCCGTCGATTCCGAGACCCAGGGACGCGTGAAGAACGGGTTCTGGTTCCGGAACCCGGATTGGTACGATCCGATCGACCTCAACGTCGCGTTCGGGACGGAGGAGAAGCCCGTGGCCCACGTGTTCGTCTTCTCCTGCACGACCAACGCCGTGAGGATCAACGAGTTCCGCCAGCGTCTCGGCACCGAAAACCACAACCACCAGGACCAGCAGTTCGTCGAACTGCTGGGCCCGATCGGCGCGACGCTCGGCCAGTGGCGGCTCGAGCACTGGTGGAGTCTGGACAACAAGGCGGTCGATCCGTCCGTGATCAACTACACCAACGTCCTGGCCTCCGGCGCCGCGTTCTCGGCGCCCGAGGGGGTGGCCACCAACAAGGGCTGGGGATTCTACATCCTCGGGAACTCGGCGGTCGAGCAGGCCGACGAGCCTCTCTTCCCGATCGAGACCGAGACGGACGACGGCGTCGAGGTCGAGCCGTCGCACCCGTTCATCAACACCTTCGGCGCGATGCGTCTTCGCCGCCGGATGGGCGCCTACGTGGACAGGATCGCCTGGGGAACGGGGACGCAGACCAGTTCGATGGAGCGCGACGGCTTCGTTCCCACGGGCTACATCCGCAACGCCACGAAGGAATCGGCCGCCGGAAAGTCCCTCTCCCTCGAAGGCGACTTCGACTCCAAGCCCCCGAAGCTGGCGTGGGCGACGGCGGACAGCGCGACCCCCGGCGGCTTCGCCGTCGGCCAGTTCGATCTTCTTCCGTGGCTCGACGACACCGTGGAGGAAAAGCCGATCTGCCTGATCGACCGGCCGGTCTTCACGGATCTTTCGTTCGAGACCGTGGAGGAGGAGGGGGATGAGAGTACCTATGCGATCCTGACGTTCCGTGTCTCCGTCACCAACGACGTGGCGCTCGATCCCAGTTCGCCTCATGCCTACGAATGGTCGGTGCAGTCGCGCGCGACTCTGACGAGCGACTGGGGCCCGGCGTCCGGCGTGACCTGGTTCGACGAGTCCGGGGCGGAGATCACCGCTCCCGCCCTCGAGGCGAACGGGACGGGGCTCTTCCAAGCGCGTCTGCCGGCCAACCAGGGAATTCGCTTCTACCGGATCAAGGCCTTCCGCGACGAGTAATGGTGATTCCATCCTCTCCCGGCATGGCCGCGGTCCCCGCGGCCATGCCGGTAGCGGCCGTGGTCCCCGCGGCCATGACGCTGGAGGCGTTTGAGGACCGGCTCCACGGCGTCCTGTCGGAGATCGACGGGGCGCTGGAGGAGCGCTGGGGCGCGCGGTGGCCGCTGCATCCGGCGCGGCCGCCGCGCGGGAGCGCCGCCAATCCCCAATACGACGGGCTCTTCCGCGTGACCGCGGCCTTCAGCGCCGGGTTCGGCTCGAAGCTGGGCCCCGGCTATCTCTTCCGCGTGGAGATGTCCACGCTCGCGGACGTGCCCGCGGTCGAACGGGAGGCGATCGAGGCGGAGGCCGCCTTCCTCCTCCGCGAGGGCCTCGCCCGCGCCTTTCCCGGGCGCGACCTTCGCGTCGACCGCGACGGCTCCGTCCTCAAGATCCACGGCGACCTCTCGTTGGGTTAGCGCGGTTTCAACGATTCCGTGGCCGCGCGGAGCGCGGTCGCTACCTTTGTTTTCGGTAGCGGCTGCCGTCCCGGCGGCCACACATTTTGCGGAACCGCTCTAGCGTCTCCACAAGGCCGCCGCCGAATCCGCTCGAAACCGTGGCGGGGTGAGGGGCGAGCCCCGCACCCCGCCACGGTTTCAGGAGGGGGTTTACTTCTTCTGCTGGGTGGGGCCGAAGTTGGAGGCCGTCACCGAGGTGACGTCCGAGGGCTTCGGCAGGTAGGGCCTCTTCTCGAGGTCGCGCTGGAAGAGGCGCAGGTGCTCGCCGTGCGGGAGGACGTCGATGACGTCCGGACCCCGCCACGAGACCTTGTAGACGACGCCCGCGGTCTTCTCCGGTTTCACGACGGTGCGGATCGCGTGGCGCAGCTCGGCGGTCTGGCCGGCCTTGAGCTTGGGGAAGACGAGCAGGCCGTTCTTCTCCTCGAGCTTCACCTCCTTGCCGTCCACGAAGCCGTGGATGGCCTTGCCCATCCACGCGTAGCGGCGGAACGCGGCGGTTCCGCCGCGCTTGAGGGTGAGCGCCATGCAGCCCTTCTCGGGATAGCCGGAGACGAGCTTCCAGGCGGCGGTCTCGCGGTCCATCGGGACGTTCACGACCCACGCGCCCTTCTCCTTCGTGACGGCGTTCTCCCAGACGATCTGCATCGACTGCGGGGCGGTGCCGCCGCAACAGCCGGCGATGGAGCGGAACTTGCTCAGCGAGATGCTGTTCGGAAGCGAGCCGCCGGTGAAGCCGCCGATCATGCGCTTGTCGATGTCGTGGTAGGTGATCGAGCCGTCGGGCGTGTCGGGCTTCGTGTTGTCGCACACGACGTAGGTCGCGCTGTCGACCTGGTTCTCGACGAGCTGGTTGCGCGC
>Ga0310691_10008412_pt1 | contig 10593 bp, 16 predicted proteins | sample 176DNAGHGlowgp2_FD_203887 | JGI IMG/M metagenome (GOLD analysis project Ga0310691, IMG submission 203887) | Sheep rumen microbial communities from Palmerston North, Manawatu-Wanganui, New Zealand - 1766 DNA GHGlow gp2 (v2) (version 2) | ecosystem: Host-associated > Mammals > Digestive system >... | reverse complement strand
AGCTGATGTGCAAGAACCCGGGCGGCTGCATCGAGATCACCGACTGCGACGACCAGTAATCCATTCAGACAAGAGGAGGGCGGCAAAAACAACGGCTTTTGCCGCCCTTTCTCACCCTTAAGGAGACAATACCATGGAGATCCGAAATATTTACGACCGCGTCACAAGGCGGCGCGCCGTAAGCACGAACGAGTTCCTTGATGCGTACAACGGGATCGTATCCGAGCTGTGCGCGCGGTTCGGGGACAAATACGTGCTGCTTTCCGGCGCGGTGCGCACCGACGCGAAAACCATCGACACACCGGACTCCGTGCTTGACGTATATGCACCGGCGATCTGCGACGGTGCGCTGTGGCGGCTCGGGGACGGCGGCGCGAGGGAACTCTACGAGAAGGAAGCGGTCGAGGCGTACCGGACGGTGCACATGACGCGCGCCTACGGAAAGGTATTCAACATCCGCCGCACGAACGTACCGTATCCGCTGATCCGCGGCGCGGAGAGAGGAGAAATCAATGCTGTACTCGACGACAACCGCCGCGAAAATCCTTGAGATCGCGCGCGGCGGCGCGGACATTTCCGTCGACGTATCCGACGAGGAGATGCTGCTCTGGCTGAACGCGATGGAGCAGAGGCTCTACTCGGAGATCGTGCGCGAGGAGCGCATGGCTTCCATTGAGGAGCCGGAGAAGGACGAGCGGATCCTGCTCGGAACGCTGCCGCACAACGAGGACGAGGACGCCGTCTCGGCGCGGGACATCGTTTCCGTCGAGGCGGACGGCGCGGAACTGGAGCGCGTGTCCGGCGGCGGCGGTCTGATCTGGCACGTGGGAGAGCGTCCCGCGTGGTACGACGACGGCGTGTCCATCACGATCTCGCTCGACCGGAAGCCGGAGGAACTGAAGATCGCCTACGTGGTGCGTCCCGCGCTCTTCACGATGGAGAACAAGGACACGGCCTTCGTGCACATGGCGCCGGAGTTTCTGCCGATGATGGTCTCCCGGCTCCGCGGGGAACTGTACCGCATGGCGAACGAGGACGGTCTGGCGGCCAAGTGGCTGTCCGACTACAATCAGGAGCTGAACACGTTCGTCGAGTGGGCGGCGCGTCACTTCGGACGCTACGGGGTGTGAGATGGCGAAGGAACAGGAATACACCTATCTGCAGACGCACGTGCCGCAGGGGGAGCGCGAATACCAGACGATCCGCTGGAAATTCGGCGGGATCAACCGACGGGACACCATCGACACGGGCGAATTCGCGGACATGGTCGGCATCTCCTCCGAGGAGGACGCGCTGGTCACAGATCCGCCGTTCGCGCCGCTTTCGTGGGTCGGCAAGCGGTACGCGCATCCGGTGCAGGTGGAGGCGTTCGACACGTTCACGCTGATTCTGTATCTTTCGGACGGCGGCGCGCTGATGGGCGACATGCTTGCCGAGGGATACGCGCCGACGACGGTCACGATCAACGCGGACAACGCGCTCGGGGACAAAAAGCGGAGCGTCGTGCTCTTCAACGTGTGCGAGATGGAGGACGACAACATCCTCACGGCCACGTTCCACCCGACGATTCTGGTTTTCCCGTATAAATATTCATTTCCCGCGACGCCGACGACCGGCGTGGCGATGACGGCGGCGTATCTCGGCGACGAGTTTCCGAAGCTCTCGGTGGCGACGTCGTTTCAGGGGCGGCTTTTCGGCTCGGACGGGTCGCTGGCGTATGCCTCCGGGTACAACGACTACGCGAACTGGGATCTCGACACGGCGGACGATTCCTCGCCCGCGCACGCATGGGTGACGGCGACGCAGACCAACGTGCGCGCGGACGACACGATTGTGGCCGTGACGGTCTACGGCGGTCACGTGATCCTCTTCAAGCGAGGATACATGCACGAAATTTACGGCACGGAGAACCCGTTCCGCCTATACGACGTGGGCGAATACGGCTGCGTCGGCGCGAGGGCGCTGTGTCAGGCGGGCGGCATCCTCTATTTTGCCTCGCCGGGCGGCGTCATGGCGTACAACGGGGATTCCGTGACGTGCATTTCCCGCAACGTGATCCTCGAAGGGGAGCGTCTGCCGGAGGAAACGGTGCTGTGCGGGGATTTCCGCTACGTCTACGTGAACACGCCGGACGTCGCGCTTCGCTACGACACGGTATGGGGCACGTGGACGCGGCAGTCCCTTCCGGACGGCTTTGTGTGGCTGGACGGCGACGCGAGGCGCGCGTACTCGCACGAGGCGCTTCTGCTCGGAGAGGACGGCGTTCTTTACGCACCGGACCCGGACACGCTTCGCGGCTGGCGGTGCGAGACGGATCTGCTCGCGCTCTCGTCACTGGATATCCGCCGCGTGAAGAAACTGACGGTATCCGGCATCTGCCGGACGGAGAACATCCTGGAGGGCGAGACCGGATACGTGCGGCTGTATCTTCTGCGCCCGGGCGAAATTCTGGACGAGGAGACCTCGCAGAAGATCGCGGAGCGCGTGTTTGAGCCGGGCGGCGGCTCGCAGTTTATTCTCCGCTCGATGGTGCGGATGACGGCGGACACGGCGCACAGGCTGGTGCTCGTCGGGTACGGGCGCATGACGGTGCACGCCATCGCCATGAAGGTTTCTTGGGGCGGTGAACGGTATGACACGGTCTGAGTACATGAAGGCCTACGTGGGAGAAGCGCAGAAGCCTCCGAGAGAGCGGCGCGATGCCGCACGCACGGATTCCGTGGAAACCGACAGGCTCCGCGGCGAGATTGAGGAACTGAAGCGCAAGGTCGCGCGGATGGAGAAGGATTTCTCCGATGCGATCGAGCGCATCAACAATACACTGAACACAAGGGGGACGGGCGCATGAGCGTCTTGATTCAAGTAAACAAATCGGTCATGACGCCGTACAGGATTACCGCCGGTACACGCGGATCGTATGCGGCGGAGAATGTCCGCTTCCGGTTCTCCGGGGAGTGGGACGGTCTGACGAAGAAGCTCGTCTTCTTCCCGCAGAGGGGGACGCCGCTGTACTGCGTATACCGCGACGGCGACGAGGTGGTGATCCCGGCGCGCGTCATGCGGTGCGCGGGCGACAACGTGTTTGTCCTCTCCGGATACGAACTGACGGACGGAAAGATCGGCCGCAAGGTGGTGACCGCGACCGGCATCGTATACGTCGCGCCCACGATGAGCGACACGCTGAACGAGCCGGACATCCCCGAACCGACGGTTTTTGAGGAAATCATCGCCAAAATCGGCGCGCCGTATATCGGGGAGAACGGGAACTGGTATATCTGGGACGAGGAGACGCGCGATTTTGCGGACTCCGGCGTTCCGGCGACGGGGCCGCAGGGCGAGACGGGACGCGGGCTTGTGATCCTCGGCAAGTACGACACGGTCGCGGATCTGGAGGAAGCGGTGAGCGATCCGGCGGTCGGCGACGCCTACGACGTGGGCGAGGACACGCTGTACACCTACATCTGGGACGGCGAGAACTGGGTCAGCCACGGCGACATCCGCGGCGTCGGGATCGAGTCGGTCGAGCAGGTGCAGGAGAGCACGGTGTCCGGCGGTGAGAACGTCATCCGCGTGACCAAGACGGACGGAACGACCAGCGACTTCTCCGTGCGCAACGGCGCGAAGGGGGAGCGCGGCGTCCCCGGGAACGTGCATTACGGTTCGGATGCTCCGCCGCCCGGCGCGGTGATCTGGATCGATCCGAGCGGGGAGCCGGACGTCGTGGATCAGATCATGCAGGCCGCGGCGTCCGCGGCGTACAGCGCGACGGCGGCGCTTGCATCGAAGACCTCGGCGGCGGAGTCTGCTTCGTCGGCAGCCTCGTCGAAAACCTCTGCGGCATCGTCCGCCTCATCGGCGGCGTCGTCCGCCTCCTCTGCGGCGTCTGCGGCGGCGGAGGCTTCGTCTTCCGCAACCGCGTCGGCTGGATCTGCCTCATCTGCGTCGTCGTCGGCTTCAAACGCTTCTTCGTCCGCGGCGGCGGCGGCCGCGTCGGAAACAGCGGCGGCGGGATCCGCCTCGGCGGCTGCGTCGTCTGAGACGGCGGCAGCATCCTCTGCATCAGACGCGGAGGATTCCGCGGCGGCAGCGGCGCAGTCGGCTTCGTCCATCCCGGCCACGCAGGCGATGATCGCCGGGCGGGAGGCGACGTCCACCGCGACGAAAAACTACTCCATCGGCGATATCGTCATTGTGTCCGATACGCTATATCGCGTGACGGCGGCGATTGCGACCGGCGAGACGATCACGCCAGGGACGAACGTGACGCCTGTCACCGTGGCGGACGAGCTGGCCGCGCTGGATGCGAACAAGGCGGACAAGGCAGAGTCGGAAGTGCTCGCACAAATTGCAGATCACATATATCAAGGCGTCGACCTGACGGAGAAATTCGCTGACGAAATCGGAGGCAATCCGTGGACGTGGATCCGATCGCGCATCCGCGCCGGAAACTTCACCGGCATCCACGTCAACGACTACATCCCGTTCACGACCACGAACAACGTCACCATGCAAGCTTGTGCGGGCGGCATCAACACCTACAAGGGCTACGGTGACACGGCGGTAGGCAATCACATCGATTTCTTCTGTCGTGAACTGTGGCCGACACGGCACCCCATCAACCCCGTCAACTACAACAACGGCCTGATCCCCGTCGAAACCCTGACCGGTGACGGAACGACCACTACCTTTGTGCTGTCGAAAGAAATGAACGGTATCGCCTCCGTCACGCAGGGCGGTACTGGCCTGACGGGTTACACATACGACGCCTCCACGTTCACGCTGACCTTTGCGGAGGCTCCCGCCGCTGGCTCGATCATCGTGACTGGCACCGGCACGGAACACCCGTGGCTGGCGTCTGACCTGTATCACTGGCTGAACAGCCTTGCCGGTCAGGTTCCGAACGGTACGGGCCTCAATCCCGCCGTGAAGCACGTGGACTACACACAGGGCGGCGTGTACTACTACCTCCCCGACGCGCTCAAGGCGGTTATCGTGGAAAAACGCGCATACCTGCCGAAACGGTACAGCGCGTCCGGGCTGCTCTCCGACGACAACGCCGGAGGCTGGGAGAGCATCGGCAAGCTCTGGCTCCCGTCCGAATGGGAAGTCTACGGAGGACCCGCCCGTGGTGGTCTGCGGGACTACTCTGTGCTTGGAAACTGCATTCAGTACCCCATTTTCCAGAGCATGACAAACCGCGTGAAAAAGCGCAGCGGCAGCCGGGATAAGTGGTGGGTGCTCTCTGTCTACTCAGGCACCGCCACGGGCTGGTGCTATGTCAACGACAACGGCGCTGCCTACTACACCAATGCCTCGATTACCAGCGTGGCCGCGCCCGTCTGCTTCCGTATCTCATAATAAATTAAATCACGCCGATCAGGCGATAACAGGAGGATAAAAATGACGCAGTTTTATGTTGTCGAAATCCAGCAGTATCCGAGCGGCGAATACGGCCATATCGTGCATTTCGCCTACGACGCCGACGCCGACCGCGCGCGGCTGAAGGGCGAGGCGAAATATCACGAGGTGCTGGCCGCTGCCGCGGTGAGCGAGCTGCCCAGCCACGCCGCGATCATGTTCTCGGCGGATGGACATCCGATCATGCATCAATGCTATAAGCACGCGGCAAGTGAGTAAAAATAAAAGGTAAACTAATCATGAACAACAATCTCGGCATGAACGGCATGCAGACCTATCCGAATTCGTACTACAACATGCAGAATCTTCTGCAGGGGCAGCAGCGGCAGACGGATATGTACGCGCCGCACATGGAAGTGGTGCGTGTCAACGGCAGAAACGGAGCGGACGCTTTCCGCATGGGGCCGAATTCCTCCGCGCTGCTGCTTGACGTGAGCGGACTGATCGTGTGGGCGGTTACGACGGACGGCGCGGGTTACAAGACCGTTATGCCGTATGACATTTCCCCGCACCGCGACGCGCCTGCACCGGATTTCGCAAATCTCGATGAGAGAATCACAAGACTGGAGGGTATCCTTAATGGCAGTACCGGCAATTCTTCAGCAGCTGGGGCAGCAGAATAATCCCGCGGCCAATCCGCAGATGCAGAACCTCCGCCGCATGGTGGGGATGATCCGCGGGGCCAGAGACCCGAGCGCGCTGATGCAGCAGATGCTTCAGCAGAACCCGACCATGCAGCAGGCGATGGAGTACGTGCGCCAGAACGGCGGCGACCCGAAGGCCGCGTTTTACAAGCTCGCACAGGAGCGCGGCATCGATCCGCAGTCTGTGATGAACAATATTCTTTGATATATCCCTCCGCAAGTGCGCATAGCGGGGACGATATAAATTATTTCATTTTCCAAAGGAGTAAAACATGGAAAACGGAATGAGCGCGGCTGATTACGCCGCCCTGTAGAACAACAACGGATTGAACGGCTTCGAGGGTCTTATCTACCTCGCGGTCATCGCTTCCATGTTCGGCGGCGGCTTCGGCTGGGGCAACAACGGCGGCAACGCGAACGCTCTTCAGGCGGACGTGAACCGCGGATTTGACAACCAGAATCTGCAGGCGCAGACCCGGGACATCCTCACGGCTGTCACGAACGGCACGGCGCAGTCCGTCGCCGCCGCAAATCAGGTCTACCACGATCTCGCCTCCAATCTCGGCGACAAGTACGCCGAGGTGACGCGCGACATCGGCAATCTGGCGATGGGCGTGCAGAACGTGGCCGCCAACCAGAGCCAGTGCTGCTGCGAGACCAAGCTGCTGATCTCCGAGACGGGCGCGAACCTGTCCGCGCAGATCGCGCAGAACAAGTACGAGAACGCGCTTGCTCTGGCCGGTCTGGAGCAGCGTCTGACCGCCAAGATGGATCATAACGAGATCACCGCCCTGCGCGACCAGGTGCAGAAGCTCCAGCTCGATCAGGCGACCGCGGGCATGCTCCGCTTCCCGAACGGCTGGACGTATGCGGCCGGTCAGTTCCCGCCCATCTTCGGCGGCTGCCCGGGCAACGCTCAGAACTACTGAGGAATCACCTGATTCCGATACGTCCCATTTGACGAGGAGTGCCGGGGCGTTTTGCCCCGGCACATGATTTCGGAGGAAAAAATGAGCAGATCCTTTATTTACACGGCGAACACCAACGCGCAGACCGTCGCGGAGGACGGTGTGGTGCAGCCCGGCTCGATCATCCGGCGCTTCGGCTGCAATCTGAATCTGAACGGCGACGCGATCTCCGTTTTCGGAGACGGCTACTACGATCTCGACGCCATTGTGGTTGCGGAACCCGTGGCGGCGGGCACGATCACCGCGACGCTTTACGAGAACGGCGTGCCGATCCCGGGAGCGACGGCTTCCGCGACCGCGACCGCCGCGTCTCCGGTCACGCTTCCCATCATCGGCGCGGTGCGCAAGACGTGCTGCAGAGGCGTCAGCTCGATCACGTGCGTGCTCAGCGGAGCGGCCACGGTGACGAACTATGCGTTCCGCGCGGAGCGCAAGTGATGAAGAAGATCCGCGACTACATCGAACGCATCAACGAAGAACTGTCCGACGCGAAGCACTATGCGGAGAAGTACCTTCTGAACAAGGGGTGGTCTCAGAGCTGGAGCCGGATGTATTCAGAGATGGCGACGGACGAACTTCGCCACGCCGGATATATGCGGCAGATCGCGGCGGAGCATATCAAGATGCTCGGCTGGATTCCGGACGAGTGCCGCGACGCATGGGATGAATGCGAGGCGCACTACCCGGAGAAGGTGGCGATGGTGCAGCTGATGCTGTCCAAATAATCCTGCATGGGGGCGGGGATCCCCCGCCCCTTATTCTTTCAGAAAGGAGCGCACACATGGCAAACTCCAGTGTGTTCCGCGTAAAAGTAGGCGACCAGTGGGTCGATATTCCCGCCGTGCAGGGGACGGACGGCGCGTCCGTTGACGTCCGCATGAACGGGAGCAAGTTTCAGGAAAAGCGATCCGACGAGGACACGTGGACGACCATTTTTGATTTTTCGACAATCGAGACGATCAAGGGCGACAAGGGCGACACAGGCGTTGGCATCTCGTCCGTATCGCTTTCCACCTCCGGCTCCAGTTACGTGCTCACGTTCACGATGACGGACGCGACGACGCGGCAGGTGTCCTTCCCGAAGCCGACGAACGGCACGAACGGCTACACGCCCGTCCGCGGAACGGACTACTGGACGGCGGCGGACATTCAGTCGATGCACGACTACATCGACGCTCAGATTCTCGGAGGCGCGTGGTAAGATGAGCGTAAACAGTGTTTTTACCGCACTGATGAATCAGGTGCGGCGCATCACAGGCGTATCTGGCACGCTGACCCCGGAGGCGGCGACGGCGGCGCTGGCGAATACGACGCCGGGCGATCTGAGCGGCGTGACGGCGACGGCGCAGACGGTGCTGACCGGATACGATTTCGTCAACGCGCAGGGTCAGAAGGTGAGCGGAACGATGGCGAACAACGGCGCGGTGTCGGGGACGCTGACGCCGACGGCCAGCACGTACACCATACCATCCGGCTACCACAACGGGAGCGGGAGCGTGGGCGTAAGCGCACAGGCGAAGACGGTTTCGTTCACGCCGGATGGCACGAAGCAGACGATCACGCCGGACAGTGGGAAGTTCATGAAATCGCTTTCCGTCTATCCGTGCCGGATGAAGACGTACATGGGTACGTTCGAATGGGAACGGAGCGATATCCTTCCTACCATGTCCAAGGTGTTCGTCATTCCGGCGAATCCCGTTCTTAACGGTCATCTTCCGACGCAGTACGAACTCACCATTTTCACGGACATGACGAAGGAGATTGACGAGGCGAACCCGCAGACGGGGGATCTCGAACCCATCGTCGAGCCGTACATCGCTGGCGTGCATCTGCACCGCGATGTCAATGGAAACGTGACAACTGATTGGTCTTATATTGGCCCGCCGATGGCAGGACTTGAAAACGGAGTCCAGATCCGGCACGTCAGTTCGGCCGCGACCGTTCAGCTGGAGTTCGTCACGACGCCCGTCGCCGGGTACAAGGTCACGGTGGCGTGGAACGGTGACTCTTTCGATTCTATGGATCTGCATTATGAACGCGGATGCCGCTACATTCTGACCGCGTGGGAATCCGTTCCGACCGACACGCCGCTCGCACAGGGCGACCCGGCATAAGGAGGCTTCACGATGACATGGGAAATTGTTCTCGGGCTGATCGCCCTTGTGGGGTTCATCGCGTCCATCGGCGGCTTTGTATGGCGGCTTTCCTCGATGATCGCGCGGCTGGAGAAGGCCGTGGAGACGATGACGAAGGCGGTCGAATCCCTGCGCGTTGACAACGACGCGGAGCACATGCGGCTGAACGAGAAGCTGGAAAACCACGAGTCGCGGATCGTGCGGATCGAAACGAAGGTGGGCTGATATGCTGGGGATCGACGTAAGCGTATCCCAGAAGGGGATGCCGTGGGACCGGTACGCGCAGACCGACGTCTCGTTCGCCTTCATCCGCGCGTCGCAGGGGAAAATGCCGTCGTACCAGCGTCCGTTCACCGACTCGCAGTTCCAGTATCACATGCGCGGCGCGATTGCTCTTGGCATCCCGGTCGGCGTGTACCATCTGCTGACCGCCAGGAACGCGCAGGAGGCCGAGAGCGAGGCGAAATACTTTCTCTCGGTCATTGAGCCGTACAGGAAGAATATCGCCCTGTGGGCCGTCTGCGACGTCGAGGACGAGGTGTTTCTGCCGAAGGACAAGGCGTCGCTGACGGAGGTCGTGCTCCGCTTCTGCGATGCGGTGCGCGCGGGCGGCTTCCGACCGATGATCTACACGAACCCGAACTATCTGACCTACCGGCTCTATCCCGACCGCATCTCCTCCATCCCGCTGTGGCTGGCGTACTGGGGCGCGAGCGAGGCGGCGGCGAAGCGGTACGATCCGGTAATCTGGCAGCCGGGGAAGAAGAAGATCTTCGGCATCTGGACGGACGTGGACTACGGCTACTTCACGCCGCCGGACGTAAAGCCCGCGCCGTCGAAGCTGAAAGCGGGAGACCGGGTGAAGGTTCTGCGTCCGCTCATATACGGGACGGAGAAGAAATTCACGGCCTACTTCCCGGAATACGACGTGATCTCCGTCTCGGGAGACCGTGTCGTGATCGGGATCGGGCGCGCGGTGACGGCGGCGGTGGACGCGGAGAATCTGGAAAAAGTGTGATTTTTCACGCGAAAATCACGAAAAAAGTGCGACATTTCACGCGAAAAGGAGCGGAAAAGTGCGGTTTCTGAAAAAACTGCTCGTGTAGGTATACGTGTACATGGGCGTCATCGGGTTTGCCGCGTTCATCGCGTGGGCGGCAACGGGCGAGGAGCCGGTGGCTCTTCTTGCCGGTGTGTTCGGCGCGGCGGGGGTCGAGTCGATCATCGCGGGCATCATGCGGATCCATGAGATCGCAGCGGAAGACCGGGCGCGACGGGAGGAAAAAGAACTTCCGCCGAAATAAAAACAGGCGGGGCTTCCCCGCCTCACATGGGGGCTTGCCGGAGCGCTTGAACGGAGCCGTCTCTAAAACGGATTAAGAGGAAACCACTGGAAGAGGTTCCTCACGCGGGTTGGAATCCCGCAGC